>ERZ827458.330-NODE-330-length-73586-cov-9.841795_pt1 | contig 73586 bp, 68 predicted proteins | sample MGYA00519706_ERZ827458 | MGnify/ENA primary metagenome ERZ827458 (study PRJEB31778, sample SAMEA3449309) | human gut metagenome | biome: human gut; feature: human-associated habitat; material: faeces | place: United Kingdom | collected 2010/2012 ...
GTCCGAAGCCCGCGCCCCGTAGGGGAGCGGGCCGCAGAGCGCTGTTCGCGGGCGCGGGCGGTCGATCAGGGTTTTTCGACAGGCTGAGGCCCCGGCAAATTGCCGGGGCCTGTCCTGTTTTCGATTTTACGGAGGGGAAACCGCCGCTTACATCATGCTGCGGTACAGCTCCTTGATCTCGTCCACGCTGGTGTCGCGGGGATTGCCGGGACGGCAGGCGTCGGCGTAGGCGGACTCGGCCAGGAAAGTCACGTCTTCATCCTTCAGGATGCCCTTCAGGTCGGCGGGGATGCCCACATCGGCGGACAGCTTCTTCACGGCGGCGATGGTAGCCTTGGCGGCTTCGTCGTCGTCCATCATGTCGATGCCGTCCACGCCCATGGCCTTGCCGATGGCGCGGTAACGCTTGCCCGCTACGGGAGCGTTGTACTCCAGCCCCAGCGGCAGCAGGATGGCGCAGGCAACGCCGTGGGGCGTGTCATACAGGGCGGACAGGCCGTGGGCCATGCTGTGTACGATGCCCAGACCCACGTTGGAGAAGCCCATGCCAGCGATGTACTGGCCCAGCGCCATGCCTTCGCGGCCTTCGGACGTGTTTTCCACGGCGGCGCGCAGGCTGTGACTGATCAAACGGATGGCCTCCAGATGGAACATATCGCTGATGGTGCAGTGACCCTTGGTGATGTAGCCTTCGATGGCGTGAGTCAGCGCGTCCATGCCGGTAGCAGCGGTCAGGCCCTTGGGCATGGAGGACATCATGTCAGGATCCACCACGGCGATCTCAGGGATGTCGTTGGTGTCCACGCAGACGAACTTGCGCTTCTTTTCCACGTCGGTGATGACGTAGTTGATGGTCACTTCCGCGGCAGTGCCGGCAGTGGTGGGCACGGCGATGGTGAATACCGCGTGATTCTTGGTGGGGGCCACGCCCTCCAGCGATCGCACGTCGGCGAACTCGGGGTTGTTAGCGATAATGCCGATGGCCTTGGCGGTATCCATGGCGGAGCCGCCGCCGATGGCCACGATGCTGTCGGCTTCGGCCTTCTGGAAGGCGGCCACGCCGTGCTGCACGTTTTCAATGGTGGGGTTGGGCTTGATGTCGCTGTAGATCTCGTAAGCCATGCCGGCCTTGTCCATCAGGTCGGTCACTTTCTGAGCCACGCCGAACTTCAACAGGCTGGCGTCGGTGCAGACCAGCACCTTTTTCTTGCCCCGGTTCTGAAGCTCCGGGACGATATTTTCGATGGCACCCTTGCCATGATACGAAATACTGTTCAGGACAATACGATCTGCCATGATTGCGTTCCTCCTTTGGAATGAATGGACTGATAGCCGAACTCCTGACGGAGTTCCTAAAAGAAATTTTCGACCTTTTAGGACGATTTCCTTCCTTGGGATTATGAAGGGTTTGTGAACTTTCTGGATACAGCGTCCCAAAATATCCATGCCGATACGTCAACTGAAGAACAGCGCCCGGATGTCCTCCTCCGTCAGGCTGCTCAGGGCTGTTTCGCCGGAGATGACCACCCGGTCGAAGATGGCCCGCTTGCGCTGGCTCAGGTCGGTGACCTTTTCCTCGATGGTGCCCTGAGCGATCAGCTTGATCACATCCACGTCCTTGGTCTGGCCGATGCGGTGGGCCCGGTCGGTGGCCTGATCCTCGGCGGCAGGGTTCCACCACGGGTCGTAGTGGATAACCAGATCGGCCCCGGTCAGGTTGAGGCCGGTGCCGCCCGCTTTCAAGGAGATCAGGAAGACCTTGCCGTCACCGCCGTTGAAACGGTCGCAGAGCCGCTGCCGTTCCTCCGGGTGGGTGCTGCCATCCAGATATAGGCAGGAAACGCCCTCCCGGTTCAGCCGTTTGCGGATGATCTGCAGCATCCCCACGAACTGGCTGAAGATCAGCATCCGCCGCCCGGAATCAATGGCGGAATGGACGGTCTGCACCAGCAGCTCCAGTTTGCCGCTGGTGCCCTCGTAGTCGGGCAGGAACAGCTTGGGGTGGCAGCAGACCTGCCGCAGCTTCAGCAGCACGCTGAGCACCTGCATTCGCGCCCGGGGCAGGGAGCCCTCGTCCAGCGCCTGCCCCACATGCTGCCGCAGGGTGGCCAGCAGCGTCTGATAGACCCGCTCCTGCTCCGGCGGCATGGCGGCGTACAGATACTGCTCGTGCTTTTCAGGCAGGTCGCTGAGCACCTCGCTCTTCAGGCGGCGCATCAGGAAGGGCCGGATCCGCTCCCGCAGCTCCTCCGCCCGTTCGCCGCTGCCGTAGCGGCGCAGGAACGCGGCCTGGGTGCCCAGATAGCCGGGCAGGATGAAGTCGAAGATGCTCCACAGCTCGCCGGTGTGGTTCTCCATGGGGGTGCCGGTCAGCGCCACCCGCACCTGCGCATCCAGCTCCTTGGCCGCCAGCGCCCCCTGACTTTGGGCGTTCTTGACGGACTGGGCCTCGTCCAGCACGGCGAAGCGCAGGGGAATGTCCTTATAGTATTCAACGTCCCGGCGAAGCAGGGGATAGCTGGTCAGGATCACGTCCACCGAATCGTCCTTTTTCAGGTCGGCGATGGTGTGGCGGCGTTCGTCCCGCTGGCCGGTCACCACCCGGACGATGAGCCCGTCGTCGAAGCGCTTCATCTCCGCCAGCCAGTGATAGGTCAGGGACGTGGGCGTAACCACGATGCTCTTCCGGGAGCCGTCCTTTTTCTTGGCGGCGGACAGGGCGGCGATGACCTGCAGCGTTTTGCCAAGGCCCATTTCGTCCGCCAGAATGCCGCCCATCCGGGCCTCATACAGCGAAAGGAGCCAGTCGCTGCCCCGGCGCTGATAGGGAGACAGCTTCTTTTGCAGCTTCTGGGGCATATAGTCCTTTTTCGGGGGCTGGCTCAGGGTTTGAATGGCCTTCTCCGATTCCTCGTCCGTCTGAGCGTCCGCCCCGGCCATGCGAAGCATACTGATCATGTAGGCGGCCCGGTACGCGCCGAAGCTCAACTCTCTCGTGTCTTCCGGAACGTTGGGTTCGTCCAGCTGGGCCGCGTCCAGCAGCTCCTGCACCACGGGCGCAAGGCCCATCATATCCCGCACGTCCAGAAATTCGCCGGTTTTCAGCCGCACATACTGCTGCCGCTGGGCAATGGCGTTCAGGATGGGCAAAAGCTCCGGCGCGGGCTTGCCGTCCTCCAGCAGGGAGAATACCAGCCGCCCGCCCCGCATATGGAACGAAGCCTTGGCCGAGAACCGGCGGGGCTTGACCCGCTCGAAGGCCTGCGAAGCGTAAATGGTGCAGTGGCGGGAAAGCTCCGCCACGCCCTGCGTACAGAAGTACAAAATTTCCCGGGAGCGGCGGAGGATGATGCGGCCCTTGTGAACCACAAAGCCGAAGTCCGCCAGCAGATCCAGCACCAGCCCTTCTTCCCGGCCGTCCCGCAGCAGCATTCGTCCGTCGGGAAGCCCCTGCGCCGCCGGAGCCGCGTCCTCTCCGTCCCGAAGGGCGAAGGGCAGCACCACGGTCTCCCCGTAGTGGAATTCCATTCGGGCTTCCACGTTGCCGTCCACCAGATCCAGATAGGCCACGGGCTTCAACGGCTCCGACACCAGCCGGGCCCGCAGCTCCGGCGAAGGCACCACCGACCCCACGGCGGACAGCGCGGGCAGCAGCACGGACAGCACCTCCTCCGCATTCCGGGCGGGATAGCGGAAGGAAGAACCCTCGCCGAGCAACAGCCGGCACACCCGGGCCTGAGAGGAATACAGATGCGTGACCGTATTGCCCAACAGCACATACCGCGCGTCCGGCGTGATCATCCGCAGCTGCTCCGTGCCCTCGGTGGACACCAGAAGCTCCGTGGGGGTCAGGCTGACGGCGAAGCACAGGGGCAGCTCTTTTTTGCGGATGCCGCTGTGCATCTGCTTCTGTTCGCCAAATTGCAGCTGGAAGGGATAGTTTTCCAGATAGCGCATGACGCTCTGCAAAAAAGGCCCGGTCAGCAGTACAAAACGCCCATCGCATTGCAGCACGGAGGCAGCGTCGCTTTCGGCGGCTCCCTCCGGCAACACCGCGGGCTCTGATTCATTTTTCAGAGGAATATAGCTCATCAGCGCCGTCAGAAAGCGCTCGTCCTCCCGGGAAAAGCGCATACTGTCGGGCCGGTAGGTAAACTTGGGGGACAGGGTCAGCTCCGTTCCGCTGACGAAGCAGGCCAGCAGGTCGGCGATATTTTTGACGGCGTACAGCCGCTCCTGCCCGGCCGACAGGCCCAGACCGATCCGACCGTCCTCGTACAGGCGCAGCACCGCCAGCAGACGGACGGTCTCGCCGCCGGGCATGGCCCGGTTCAGGGCGCTCAACATCCGCTGCCCCAACGCCAGCTCGTTTTCCTGCTGGAAACGCTTGAGCGTGCCGTCGCTTTCGGCCCGCAGCAAGGCGGCCGTCACGTGCTGGCAGGGCTGCTCCGTTTCGCCGCAGGTGCACAGTGTTTCGCCCCGCCGGGTAAAAGTCACCGACTGCACGTCCGTGCCGCCCACTTCGTAGCGCAGACCGTTTTCCACCTCTATGGGCTGGGAGACCAGTCCCCGGCGGTAAAGTTTTTCCCCGTTCTGAAAGGCTGCCGTATCCACCCCGATGGATTCCAAAGCAATCATCCGCATCCTCCCAAATCAAAACCAATCTTTTTATATTTCTGGAAAAGGTTTCCGCCTTCCTGCCTTTCTTCGGGAAGAAATTCCGAAAAAAACGAATGTTTTTTTCTTTTCGGCGCAGACTGATGATCGGAACGGCAATCAGGCAAACGGCCGAAAGACACGCGCACCCCGGGGCTTTTGATTGTAAAGCGCCAAGCCGCCTGCCCGGCGCACGCGGCGGATGATGTGAGATGGGTAAGAAGAAAAACTTTTGTTTTGCGCGATGGATTTCCTCAAGCACAGCTGCTGCCGAGAAGCCTTGCGCTTTCGATGGTTGACGTTTCAAGCAGGGCCGCATTTCATGCGGCTCCTGTTTGCGTTTTCCGCCGTTTAACGAAAGAATTTCCGAAAATCCGTATTTTTTGAAAAAAGAGGATTGACGCGCCGGGCGAAAGCTGTTATAATGTTTTTCGCTGGTTCCACAACGTGGAGAGATGGCCGAGCGGTTGAAGGCGCTGGTCTTGAAAACCAGTGATGCTGAAAGGCACCGGGGGTTCGAATCCCTCTCTCTCCGCCACTTTATCCCTCTTGGATAAAGAAGGGCAGATCAAACCGTCCACCATGGAGAAGTACCCAAGTGGCCGAAGGGGCTCCCCTGCTAAGGGAGTAGGGTGCGTGAGTGCCGCCCGGGTTCAAATCCCGGCTTCTCCGCCAAAACCTTGCCAGACAATGTTCCGGCAAGGTTCTTTTTACGTTTGGAAAGGAAAAAACTCGCCAAAAGCACCCAATTCTTTTTTCTGCCCCATGAAAAATGACTGCCATTTCCAAACAGACGCGGAGAGCGAACGTCCTCTCCGCGCCTGTTTTTTTGATTTCATTCAATTTAACCTGTCCGACCAGGAATGCCTGGTTTTACTTCTTCTCGTCCAGCAGCACCACGCCGTCAGCGGGGTTGCGGTCGATAGCACCCACAATGCGGTGGGGCAAGTAGGGTTCTTCCAGATAGGCAATGTCCTCGGCTGTCAGCCTGACCGCCAGCGCGCCCGACGCGTCGTCCAGATACTGCGTCTTCGTCGCGCCGACGATGGGGGAGGCCACGCCCCTGGCCCATTCCCATGCCAGGGCGATCTGCTGCATTTTCACGCCGTATTTTTCCGCCAGCTCATGGACGCGGGCGACGATCTGCATATCCTGCTCCTCGGTGCGGTCGTACTTGCCCATGGCAACGCGGTCGGTCTTGCTGCGCAGCGTGTCCGCGTTCCACATGGGCCGGGTCAGGTGGCCCGCCGCCAGCGGACTGTAGGGCATCAGGCTCACGCCCATCTGCCGGCAGATGGGGATCAGCTCCCGCTCGTCCTCCCGGTAAAGCAGGTTGTAGTGGTTCTCCATGGCTTCGAACCGCGCCCAACCGTGGTCTCGGGCACACAGCTGCATATTGTAAAACTGGTAGCCGTACATGGCGGACGCACCCAGTGCCCGCACCTTGCCCGCTTTCACCAGATCGTTCAGCGCCGCCATGGTTTCCGCAATGGGCGTTTCGTAGTCGAAACGGTGGATGATATAGAGGTCGAGATAATCCGTACCCAGCCGCTTCAGGCTTCCATCGATCTCCCGGTGAATGGCCGCGCGGGACAGCCGCCCCGGATTGAAATACACCTTCGACGCGATGACCACCTTGTCGCGGGAAACGTTCTTTTTCAGCGCTTTTCCCAGATATTCTTCGCTGGTGCCCGCAGAATAGCCGTTGGCCGTGTCGAAGAAATTGATGCCCAGTTCAAGGGCGTGGCGGACGACGGCTTCGGTGGCGGCTTCGTCCAGCGTCCAGTCGTGCATGGTTCCCGCCTTGCCGAAGCTCATACAGCCTACGCAGAGCTTGGAAACTTCGATGTCCGTTTTCCCCAGTTTCGTATATTCCATGGTCATTCTCCTTTCACAGCCCCAGACTGTCCACCCATTTCCGGACGGACGCGGCGCTTTCCCGGCTGCTGAGCCGCTTGCCGGGGAGCCATTTCGCGGTCTGGGCGCAGCAGGCTTTCAGGATGCTTTCCGTCTTGCCCATGCCGCTGCCGCCGGAGGTGGCAAAGGGCACGAGGGTCTTGCCGGAAAAGTCGCGGCTTTCCAAAAAGGTCTCGATGATGCGCGGAGCCTGATACCACCAGATGGGGAAGCCGACGAATACAACGTCGTACTGCGCCACGTCCGCCGGGGCTGCCATGGCCGGGCGGCTCTTATCGTCCTTCATTTCGAGGGTGCTGCGGCTGGAAGAAGCGTTCCAGTTCAGGTCGGCGGCAGTGTAGTTCGTCTGAGGTTTGATCTCAAACAGATCGCCGCCCGTCACGCCTGCCAGCGTTTTGGCCAGACGGGCCGTTTCGCCGCTTGTGGAAAAATAGGCGATCAGCGTTTTGCTCATATTCCCCATTGCTCCTTTCAACGAAAACGTTCCGTGAAGCCTTTTTCACGGATTAAAACTATGATAGCAGTCATTTTTGAAACGTCCAATACCGTTTCCTTATGGTCAGATATTGGGGTCGATCAGAAATTTTCGGCAGTTTGCCCTTACTCCATATAAAACAGTCCGCTCGGGGCGTAATCGGTGCTTTGAAGAATCTCAATGCCAAAGTGGTCGTAGACCGTACCGGCCCCATCCTTGTCGATCCATCGCCGGTCAAATTCGTCTGCGTCGATCAGGTCGTGACCGACGCAGGCCGGGTCGTTGAAGAGAAAATACGCCTGTTCGCCGCGCTGGCCGTAGCCGACGCAGATGACCCAATGTCCCTCGGCTAGATAGGTTTCCGAATCGGAAGGGTCGTCGAGCTGGTAGCTGCCGTCCTCGGCGGAGGACCATGCCTGCAGCGGCAGCAGAACGGGATGACCCGCGTCCAGTTTTTGCCGCAGGTCGTCCAGCGTCAGGGAATGCAGAGCCGCAAATTCCACGCCGCTTTCTTCGAAGTAACGCAGGATCGCGTCCGGCGACGTACCGTTTTCGGGCGTGGTGCCCAGCAATTCTTCGTAGACCGTCAGGTTCAGGTCGGCCTCGTAGGGATAGAGCCAGTTCATCAGCATCTGTACGCAGGTCGCGCCGCAGGTGTAGTCGCCGTACTGCCGCAGCGCGGGAACGTCGATCAGCACGTCCGCGTCGGAAAGAAAGGCGGCGTAGGGGCTGGATGACGCAATCCCTTCCGCAAGCCCGTTCCCCGCGGTCAGGAACAGACCAATCAGCAGGACTAATAAGGACAGACGGAGAAACGGGCTTTTTACGGCTTTTTTCATGGGGAGAGCGCTCCTTTCGCACAATGTTTTTTCGTTATTTGTGGCTCAAGGATAGCATCGGCGTTGGGAAACTGTCAAGGCTTTGAGGGGCAGCTTCCCGCCGAAGCATGGGTGTGCTATAATGTCTTTTGAAGATCAAACGGAAGGGCGGGAAAGTCAGCGATGGAACAAGCAGGGAAGACCGCCTTTTATCACCTTCCGGGACTGTTTGAGTTTTATGAGTTGTACCGCGTGTTTCTGCCGCTGTTCCGGCAGCACCGGGAATATTTTTACGATTGGTGCGAGATCGGCTCCATTTACGGCGCGCCGGGGGATTGCCTGTGGGGCGGCGGACGGGTCGGCTACGGGGACTGCGCCCCTCGGGACGTGCTGCGACTAACGCGGGAGTACGGCGTTTCCGCCCGGCTGACCTTCAGCAATTCTCTTTTGCGGGAGGAGCATCTTTCCGACCGAAAGTGCAACGAGCTGTGCAGACTGTTTGCGGAGGCGGGCGGCCCGGCCAACGGCGTGATCGTTCATTCGGACTTGCTGCTGCACTATCTGGAAAAACGCTATCCGGGGCTGTATTTCGTCTCCTCCACCACAAAGGTGCTGACGGAGTTTCAGCAGCTGCGGCAGGAACTGGAACGGGAGGAATTCCGCTATGTGGTGCCGGATTTTCGGCTGAACAAGGCGCTTGACCGTCTGAGTACGCTGCCCGGCTGGCAGAAGGACAAGGTGGAATTTCTGTGCAACGAATGCTGCTGGTTTGGCTGCAAGGACAGAAAGGCGTGCTACGAGACCGTCAGCCGGAAAAGTCTGGGAGAGGACGGGCCGGAGCATCGCTGCGCCGCCCCGGACGCGGAGGGCGGGTATCGCTTTTCCAAGGCGATGACCAATCCGGGCTTTATCGGCGTCGGCGACATTTCAAATGTCTATCTGCCCATGGGCTTTTCCCATTTCAAGATCGAGGGCCGCAGTCTTGGCAGCGCGCTGATCTTGGAATTTCTGCTGTACTATCTGACGAAGCCGGAGTATCAGCTGCGCGTCCGGGAGGAAATCTATCTGGATAATATGCTCGATTTATTCTGACAAAGAAAAATCAAAGAAACGGACGCCGCCCGATAGGGTCCAGCGTCCGTTTTGGCAATGGCTTTTCGTTTTCAGGAGGCGCTCGGCGTCTCGCTCTTTTTTGTCTAGATCGTTTTAACGCCGAAAAGGAAATACACCAGATGGGCCGCCCACACACAGGCTAGAACGCCGCAGGGAACGTACAGGGCTTTGCGCAGCATCATCCCGAAGCCGAACGCCATCAGCATCGTGACGGTCAGCAGGATTTTCGCCTTGGTCTTCGTCGTCATGCCCTGCCCTTTGACGTAGGATTCCAGATTGTTTTTGTACAGCTTTGTGCCGAGAAACCAGTCGTGCAGCTTTTGGGAGGACTGGGAAAAGCAGAACACCGTCGCCAGGAAAAAGGGCACGGTAGGCAGAACCGGCAGTACGATACCGATGCAGCCCAGCCCAAGGCAAACGCAGCCCGCGATCAGGAAAATCAATCTTTTCAAACGCATGGGGCCTCCTCCATTCAACTCATTCGTCCATGCTCTACCGAGCAGACCCGGTCGGCAATACGCATGGTGGACGGACGGTGGGATACCAGCACCACCGTTCGATCCTGCTTTTCCTGCCGAAGCGCCCGCAGGATGATGGCTTCGTTCAGGCTGTCCAGATTGCTGGTAGGTTCGTCCAGCAGCATCAGGGGCGCGTCGTGGAGAAACGCACGGGCAACGCCGAGTCGCTGGCGTTCGCCGCCGGAGAGCGTATCGCCCAGCTCGCCCACGGGCGTGTCATACCCCTGCGGCAGCGTCTGGATGAAATCGTGGATGGACGCTTTGCGACAGGCCGTCTCGATCTCCGCGTCCGTCGCGTCCAGCTTGGCAATGCGCAGGTTGTTGCGGATGCTGTCATGGAACAGGTGCGTTTCCTGCGTGACGAAACTTTCCGCGCTGCGGAGGCTGGCGGTGTTGATCTGGCGAACGTCCGTCCCGGACAGGGTAACGCGGCCCTTCTGCGCGTCCCAAAAGCGCATGAACAGCTTCAGCAGGGTGGATTTTCCGCTGCCGCTCCTGCCCACCACGCCAATCACCGCACCCTTGGGAATCTCCAGCAACACGCCGTCCAGAATCGGTTCGTCCCCGTAGGCAAAGGAGACGTTTTCCGCCGCCGCACCGGAAAAGACGATGTTTTCCCCATTCGCTTTTTCCGCCACCACCGGCGTATCGTCCAGAATGTCCAGAATGCGGTTCCCGGCGGCAAAGGTGTTCTGCAGCGTGCTGCCCAAATTGGCTAGCGCCACCGTAGGGCCGAAGGAACTCATCAACGCGATGGTGGGGATCAGCACGCCGGTGAACGCCACCAGCCCGCACTGGTACAGCAGGGCGGAAGCCAGCAGCATGGCCAGGTCAAACAGCAAAATCACCGTATGGGTCGCCGCCTGATTTCGGCCTGCCGTGCGGTTCATCCGCCGCTCGTCCTCGGAAAGCGCGTTGATCTGCGCATTCATATCTTGCAGCCGCTTTTCGCCCTGCCCGTATTGCAGAATCTCCTTCAGCCCACGCAGGCTGTCCAGCACAAAGCCGGACAACTCGCCCGACTTGGCGCGAAAGTGCAGGCCGTTGTCGCCGCTGCGGCGGGAAGTGATCAGCGGGATGGCAACGCCCACCGTCAGGTAGGCCGCCAGGGCGATTACGCCCAGCAGCGGATGAAAACCGCCGATAAACAGGCACAGAAGAACGGAAAACAGCGCGGCAATGGCGATAGGGGAAATGGTATGGGCGTAGAACACCTCCAATAGCTCCACGTCCGAGGTGATGATGGAAATCAGGTTCCCCTTGCCTTTTCCTTCCAGCTTGGCGGGGCAGAGCCGCCGCAGCGCGCGAAAGACCCGGTCGCGGATCAGCGCCAGCAGCTTGAAGGCGATGAAGTGGTTGCACGCCTGCTCGGCATAGCGCAGCAGCCCGCGCACCAGTGCAAACACGACCAACGAACCAAAGAGAAAGCGGAGCGTAAACGGGGTGGAAAGCCCCAACAGATCGGCGACTGCATAGCCGCCGAACACGGTGATGAAGGTGGCCGCCAGATGGCCGATCAGCCCCATGACGATAGCGAGAACCATATATCCGGCCAGCGGCCTGACCAATCCGATCAGCCGCGCCATCAGCTGAAATTCACTGCGCTTTTTCATGCCTGTTCGCCGTCCTTTCCGTAATTTTCAAGGGCCTGCTGCGCGTCCCACAGCCGCTTGTAAACGCCGTCGCTTTGCAGGAGTGCCTCGTGTGCGCTGCTCTCGGCCACGCGGCCGCTGTCAATGACGTAGATTCGATCCGCGCCCGTAACATTGGCCAGCCGATGTGAGATGAGGATGACCGTTTTGCGCTTTGCGAGACGGTAAATTTCCCGCATGATGTCGTTTTCGCTTTCCACGTCAATGTTGGAGGTGGCCTCATCGAAAATATACACGGGGCTGTCGTGCAAAAGTGCCCGGGCCAGCGCAAGCCGCTGGCACTGTCCGCCGGAAAGGTTGGACGCTTTTTCGGAAAGCGGCGTATCCAGCACCTGTTCGTCTTTCAAAAAGGCGGCGAGGTTCACCTGCTCCAGCACGGCCCAGAGCTGCTCGTCCGACGCGCCGGGAGCGCCCATTTGCAGATTCTCCCGGACGGTGCCCCGGAACAGATAATTCTGGCTGCCCACATAGGTGATGTTTTGCAGAAGGCTTGCGCCGCTGATCTCCCGCAGCTCTACGCCGCCGATGGTCACGGAGCCGGTGTAGCCCTTATTCCGGCCCGTCAGAATGCCGGATATCGTGGACTTTCCGCAGCCGGATTCGCCCACGATGGCGGTCAGGCTGCCCACGGGAAATTCCATATCCACGCCGTGCAGAATTTCCCGTTCTTTTTCATAAGAAAAGCGCAACCCTGAGCAGACGATGGGACATTTTTCGGGAACGCTGCCGGTCTTTTCCTCCGGCTCGGGCAGATCGAGCAGGTGAAAAATTTTGTCGCTGGCGGCCATGCCGTTCATGGCAATATGGAAGTAGGAGCCCAGCAACCGCATGGGAAGAAAAAAGTCCGCCGAAAGCAGGATGATGAGCAGACACCCGGACAGGGTGACGCGGCCCGCCGCATACTGGGTGGCCGCCATGATAACACCCAGCGCCGCGCCGCCGTAGGCGATCAGATCCATGATCGTAACGGAATTGAGCTGCATGGTCAGCACTTTCATGGTGATCTTGCGGAATTTTTCCGCCTGTTCGTTCATTTCCTGCTGTTTGAACTCGTCCGCCTGATAGATTTTCAGCGTGGTCAGCCCCTGCAGGTTTTCCAGAAATGTGTCGCCCATGGCCGTATACTGGCCCCAGTATTTGGACAGAAGCTTCTTCGCCCAGCGCTGCACCGCCACGATAGCCACAGGAATCAGCGGCACGCAGACCAGCAGCACCGCGGCGCTGGGCAGATTGACAAAGCCGAGAACGGCAAACAGCGTCAGCGGCGCGAGCATGGCGTAGAAAAACTGCGGCAGATAGGCCCCGAAGTAGGTCTGCAGCTGATCGACGCCTTCTACGACGATCTGCACGACCTCCGAGGTGCCGGTCTGCTCCTGATAGGAGGGGCCGAGCCGCAGCAGCTTCTGGTAGATCAGGCCCCGCAGGGTTTTCTTGACGGCCTTGGAGGAAAGATAGCTCATCCGGTTGGCCATTCGAGTGCAAAAATACCGCACGGCCACCGCCGCTGCCGCCGCCAGCAACGTCAGCCAAACGTCTTTTTCGCTGGCCGTATTTTCGAACAGCGCCGCCAGCAGCCGCGTAATGCTGTCCATCATGACGATGTTGGCTGCCAGCGAAAGCCATTGAAATGCCACGTTTCCGGCAATGTATTTTTTGCTTTCGCCAACGGTTCCGATCAGTCGTTTGTTGATCATCATGGGTGCTTTCTCCGTTTCCTGCGTGATTGTTTTATAGTTAGTAATGGTTAACTGTGGTGCAAAAGAAAAATCTGCGTCGGCAGATTTCATGCACGTTAATGATACCATAAGCCGGAATGTCGGAAAAGAAAAAGGTTGTTGCAAAGCTGCAACGTTTTTTCGGAATCTGAATACATGGCTGACGACTTTTGGTGGAAACACGATGCTTTCAGAATGTTGCACAGTTGCAACAATTTTCCCTGAACGCGCAATCAGAACAGCAGCGTGAAAATCGCGGTCGATTCCGGCATATGGCCCGCGCCCACGGAGCTTTCCATTTGCAGGCAGACGCTGCCGTGCAGAATCTGCCCTACGCCGGAGCCCACATTGACGAATTGCAGCACCTCGGCGGGGAAAGAAAAAATCTGCCCGTTGGGTTCGGCACAGACAAAACGTCCCGCGTCAAAATAGCGGAGGGTCTCCACACGGCCCTGCAGGGTCTCGCCGCTCATCCGGGACTTTGCGGCGATGGGAACGGCACGAAGCTGCACCGTGCCAACGCCGCCTTTCACATACAGGCTGCAGGGGTGCTCGAAGCCCTCGTTCGCCATGGAAAGGTTGCTGCCGTCCTTGATGTGCTCGCGGAAGATCAGGAACGGCAGCGAATAGCAGCCGTCCTTCAGTTTTTTGCACAGCGCCGCGCCGCTGAACTGCTTCTGCCCGCGAAGCTCGTATTTCACCCGGTATCGTTCCTCGGTCGCCCGTACCGTTTCCATGGTGCTGTCGGTGCAATAGAGCGTCCAGACGAACGCGTCCTGCTTGGCACTTTCCAGATCGACACCTTCGTACAAAAGATGGTTCAGCGCGGTCTCGAACCGCTCGGAATAGCGGCTGGCCGCCTGACGGCCCGCTTCGGTCAGCTGCGGACTGCGGGCGTTTTCCCGCTGAACGAGTCCGTCCTTTTCCAGCGAAGAAACGGCCCGGCTGACAGCATATTTTTCCTTGCCGAGGGTTCGGGCGATCCCCGTCACGCTGCGATCCGCCGGGCTGAGCTTCCAAAAGCACAGCAGCACCCGGAGCTTCAGAATTTCTGCATTGTCCTTCATGGCCGTTCCTCCAACATATATCATGCGCCTTTATCTTAGCATAAACGCGCTTTCCCGGCAATGAAGGAAAGGCGCAGGGTGGATTTTCAGCGGAAATTTTGCTATACTGAACCAAACGTTTGACCGCAAAGCGAGGTCTTTTCATGCTGTATCTGTCCCGCTTCACCTTCCCGGACGACGGAGAGGAATTTGACTTTCTGCTTACGATCAAGCGGAAGTGCTACGACAGCTTTTATCCCTTCAAGGTGCTGTCTGCCCGGGGCGTGCGGGAGCTGGACCTGGAGCCGGTGACGGTGCTCTACGGCGGCAATGGCTCCGGCAAGACTACCGCCCTGAATGTGATGGCGGAGACGCTCAAGCTGCGCCGGGACAGTCGGTACAACCGCTCCATTTTTTTTGAGGATTATACGGCCCTGTGCGTGCCGGAGATTCGAACCGAAATTCCGAAAAGAAGCCGGGTCATCACCAGCGACGATGTGTTCGACTTCATGCTGAACCTGCGGGCCGCCAACGCGGGCGTGGATGAAAAGCGGGAGGAACTGTTTCAGGAGTATCTGGACGCGAAATATTCCGATTTTCACTTCCGCACCATGGAGGACTACGACCGGCTGAAAACGGTGAACCTGTCCCGCAGCAACACCCAGTCCCGGTACGTGCGCAAGCGGCTGATGGACAATCTGCCGGAGCATTCCAACGGCGAAAGCGCCTTTCTGTATTTCACCCAGCGCATTGAAGAAAACGGCCTGTACCTGCTGGATGAGCCGGAAAACAGCCTTTCGCCCGCCAAACAGCAGGAATTGAGCCAGTTTATCGAAGACTCGGCCCGCTTCTTCCACTGCCAGTTTGTGATCGCGACCCATTCGCCTTTCCTGCTGGCCATGCGCGGTGCGAAAATTTACGATCTGGACGCAGACCCCATGACCGTCCGCCGCTGGACGGAATTGCCCGCCGTGCGCGCGTACTACGATTTTTTTCAGGCCCACGGCAGCGAATTTGAAAAATAAAGGGCTGCGGCCCTGACTCTTTTTGGCCGTGCATTGCGCGGCCAATTCGTTTTTTCAAAAACGATCGGTACTATTTTCGGCAGAATGGAAAACATACCGCCCAACAGGGGCTGCACGCGAAAAATACCGACCGCAGTTCACGATAGGCCAGTCGGAGGAAAGCGGCGCAGAGGGCAGTCCTTAAGAAAGTCCATTTGACAACTTAAATTGGCCGCACTTTTGTGCGGCCAAGGAGGGGGCAGGGGTAGAACCATTGTGGGAGCGCAGGAGTCAAAGCCTCGGCCGTTTTCCTTACAGCGTTTCGTCCAACAGGACGGAAACGGTGCAGTGGGAACCGGCTCCGGCACTTTCCACCACAGCCTGAAAGAGGTTTTCCAGATCGCGGACGGTGACGTTCCAGGCGTTTTGGGCGTATTCCGGGTTGGACTTCGCTTCCTCAAACAGCTTGTCTTCGATGGTCTGCTTGATCTCCGTGTAGCGCTCGGGGGTCAGGGGATAGAGCCAATCGACCTTCTGCACTTCGTCCTCGTGGACGGTCAGCCTCTGGTAGCCAGGAACCGGCGCAGGAACGCGCACCTGCACCTCCGTGCCCTCGGCGGAGACGGCGGCGCGGCTCAAGTCCACGGTGTAGCTCATCTGGAAGGTGTAGGGCACGACCACTTTCTGCACCGTGCCGAAAAGCCACGCGTCCTGCGTCACAGTCTCCTGCCCGGTAGTCTCTACCTCGTAAACCACCAGGTGATTCTTTTCCTTCAGGGTCTCGCTGAAACGTTCGCTGATCCACTGGACGTTGCCGCCGCCGAAAATTCGGGCGTAGAGCGCAGGCCCGAAGCGAATGCCCGTAAAGACCAGCGCCGCCAGCAAAATGACGGTAAACAGCTTTCGAATGAATTTTTTCATGGGTTCCACCTTTCTCAGGCAGGGGGCATCCATTTGCCTATTTCAATAAAGAGCCGCACCAGCAGCTGCACCAGCACGTACAGCGTGGTCAGCGCGCCCACCAGCATCAGATAGCCGCGCACAAAGCGGCGAAACCGGCCGGGGCGACTACGCCTCCGATGGGGCGGGGGAGTAGGCTCCGGGGAGCCGTAGGGATCGCCATAGGCGGGTTCGGGCGGCTGAACGCCTGGACAGGGAGAGGGATTCATGCGGGTCGCCTCCTTTCTGCATCGTCAGCCATGGCTGAAATGCCAGGGGTTCTTCGACAGTATACGACAAAAAAACGAAAAAAGCTATCCCTGCCGCCGAAGGAAACCGCGCCCTTCGGCAGCAGGGATCGTTGAATAGAAGGGATGGTCCTGTTATTCCGCTGTCAGGTAGCTTTCCATGACGTAGCCCTCGGCGGCGTCGGTGCGTACTTTGACCCAGCCTTCCTCCTCGCAGCGTTCCAGCACCAGCAGCCGCTGATTTTTGTAAAGCCGCATGACGATATCGCCGCTCAGATCGGGCAGGGAACGCAGGTTCAGGGAGCTGTCGTCGTCGATGCCCGTTACCAGCGCGATCCACTGGCCGTCGGTGGGCTGCTCGCTCACCGGCATCAGGGTGGGCCGGGGCGTGGGCGTAGGCGCGGGGCCGGGCGTAGCTGCCAGCGCTTCCGGGGCGGCGGGCAGAGCTGATTCGGCAAAGTCGTAGCGCATCAGGGACATGCCCGGATAGTAGAAAGCGAGAATTTCCTGATAGGTTTTCTGATAGCGCCCCGCCATCCATTCCGCGCCGCGCTGGCTCATGCCCACGCCGTGGCCGAAACGCCGGGCTTCCAGCCGGTAGGCGGTATCGGTTTCCACCAGCGTCCACAGTTCGTTTTCATAGTTGCTGGAAATGCTCATGGCCAGCAGCTTTTCCGCCGTGGGGAAAATGGCGATCTCCAGCTGGAAGGGCTGTTCGATGGCCGTGAAGGGGCCGTATACCGGGGCGGGAGTGGCCGAAGGTGTGGCCGAGGGTACGGCGGAAACCTCGGGAGAAGGGGAAGAACCCGGCGTAGGCGCAGCGGTTTCGGCGCTGCCGTCCAGCACCAGACTGACTTCCTCCTGATCGGAATCGACCGCCGGGACGGCCGCGTCCTGCCGGGTGCGTCCGCTGATCTGCACCGTCAGGTACAGGGTGTCCATGCGCTTGCCTTCGCCGGACAGACGCGCGTCGCTGACGGTATTCACCCGGATGCTGGCGGGCGCGGGATCAAAGCCCAGCGCGGTCAGCTCGTCCCGGAGAACGGTGGCCAGCAGGTTGCGCAGACCGTAGGGAGCGATGTCGTGTTCCTCGTTGGTGTAGCTTTTTTGGAGGGTCACGCTTTTGACCACGCTGTACGGGTTTTCCACGTCGTAGGGGTCGTCCGCAACGGCATAGTAGCCGTAATCACCGCCGCCCGGCCAGACGCTTTCCACCAGCTCCGTCTGGCCGCCGTTGGAGGCGGCGTAGTAGCACTGGGCCAGCTTGCCTTTGTAAAAGCCGCACGCGCCGTAGGTCTCCTCCACGGCTTTTTCCGCGTTGCCGTAGCCGGAGATATACCCCCGGAAGACCTGATCGTTGGTGGTGTCCACCACGTCGTAGTCCGCGTCCGGGCTACGCTTGCGCAGGACGTAGGTGCGGGCGGCCACGGTCTGGGCCTTCAGCGCCTCCAAGGGGAACGAATTGCTCATTTCATAGGGCACGACCCCCAGCAGGTAATCCTCCACGTGCAGGGTCAGAATGGGCAGAAGCGCACCTTCCGAAATTTTCAGCCGCAGATCGCCCTGATACAGAGCCGGATAATTTACCCGGCGGAAGCCGATCTCGGTGGCGCCCGGGTCGGCGTATCGGGTCAGGGTCAGGTCAGCGCCGCCGTTCAGGGTCAGCGCGCCGCAGTAAACGAAAATGCTGCCTTCTTTTAATTGAAAGGAAATCTGACTGCCGCCGGGCAGATAAAGCTCCGTGCCCTGCTCCGTGCAAAGACCGTAGGCGCTGGACAGGCTTACGTCGATTCGATCAGTGATCTGCAGCCGCCGAAGCAGCACCCGCACCTGCGGGTCAATGGTCTGACCGGCGGAGGGAATCTCGGCGCTGTCGGCCAGCACCGGCGCGGCCAGACCGGCCAAAAGAAGCAAAGCGGTCAGAGCCGCCAACCATCGTTTTTGATGAGAACGTTGAAACATAGGGGTTTCGCGTCTCCTTTCCTGCCGCAGAGGGCAATGGGAATCCACAAAACAAACGAACGAACCCTTTCATTCCCTGCATGTGTTTTTTTCACAGGAATGACGAAAACGGCCAAAGACAGAAGAACGGCGGAAAAAAGCCGGTCAATACAGCCTGACTGTCAAATCGTCCACCCGGTCCCGGGCGGAGGTGACCAGCACGCGAAGCGCATCCGTGCGGATGGGGGCGGCGCTTCGGTCGTGAATTTGACGATGCCCCACCGTCGTCCCTTCGATCGTGCCGAAGGGGCCGCTCCATTGGCCGTTTTCATCCCGCCATTCAATGAAATATTCCGAAATACGCTGGCCTTTTTCGATGGGTTCCCGCAGCTCGATATAGCGCACGTCCTCCGCTCTGTCCAGTTCCAGCAGAAATTCGCACTGATCTCCGGCAGGACGGTCGATGCGCCGCAGGGGCCGTCCCTTTGCCAGCTCCCGTCCAAAGGCGGCTTTCAGCGCGCTGCCCAGTTCCCGCAGCCGCTGCACGTCCCGGTCGTCGAATTTCCCGTTCGGCATGGGCGGGATGTTCAGATTCAGACAGGCGTTGTGACCCACGGAGTTCAGATACGCCTGCATCAGCCGCTCCACGGAATGGGGCGCTTCCTCCGGGTGATAGAACCAGCCGGGGCGGATGGACATATCCACCTCCGCGCCGCAGAAGTTCAGCCCGGCAGAGCGGGCGATCTGCTCCGCGACGCCCAGATTTTCCTGCGTGTTATAAACGTAGTCCAGCTGATCTGCCCCGGGCACATACCACGGCCCCGGCCCGGTCTGGGTCTGCGGGGACAGCTTGCACAGCTCGTGAGGCACCACGGCCCATTCGCTCCGCCGGGCCCTGCCGGACTCGTTGCCGATCCAACGAACGTCCGGCCCGCCGTCCTGAAAAATGACGGCGTTAGGCTGATATTTCCGCACCAGACGAATAATGCCGGGGAAGTCATACACCTGCTTGCGGCCGTTGGGGCCTTCACCGCACGCGCCATCCAGCCAGACGCAGAAAATATCGCCGTATTCGGTCAGAAGCTCGGTCAGCTGGTTCTGGTAATATTCGTTGTAAGCCGCCGTGCCGTACAGCGCGGAGTTCCGATCCCATGGGGACAGATAAAATCCGAACGCGATACCGCCCCGGCGGCAGGCCTCGGCGGCTTCCCGAACCACGTCCACCTTGACGGGGCAGTTTTTGACGGAATGCTCCGTGTACCGGCTGGGCCACAGGCAGAAGCCGTCGTGATGCTTGGCGGTCAAAATCAGCCCCTTCATCCCGGCGGACTTGACGGCCTCCACCCATTGGTCGCAGTCCAGCTCCATGGGGTTGAATATGCGCTCGTCCTCGTCGCCCCGTCCCCATTCCAGCCCGGTATAGGTGTTGGGCGAAAAGTGGACGAAGGCGTAAAACTCCCGCTCGTACCATTGCAGCTGCCGGGGCGAGGGGGTTACATGGGCCGCCTGACGCAGAAATTCTTTCAGATCGTTGGAAGCATTCGTCATTGCCAAAATCCTTTCTTTGGAAGGGGCGAAAAAGAATGGCAGAGCCTTTACCGCAGGAGAAAAACTGTCCTGCCGAAGCTGTCAGGATTCCATGACGCTGCGGAAGTCGATGCTCCGGGTCTGGGCCTGCTCCATCTCATCCAGACAGCGCTGAATGGCGGCTTCGTCGCTGCCCGCGTCCTTCAGCGCCTCTACCCGCGTGTACCAGAGAGGCTTCAGGCAGCGATAAAGGGGCAGCGCGGCTTCCTTTTCCGCTTCGGAGAAGGCATACACGCCCGCGGCTACCTTCAGCGCGGACAGAATGGCGTTTCGTTCTTCGTCCAGGGAGCCTTCATAAATTTCCCGGAACAGATAATTCAGGAATACGTCCTTCCCGGCCAGATTGAAATCATAAATGCCTGCGAAGTTTCCCAGATCGTCCAGCAGAACGTTGGTATCGTTCAGGTCTGCCTGAAAGACGGACGTTGGCAGCCCGGCGTAGCACTTTTCCAGCGCGGCACGATTTTCTTCCCAGCGGGCGAACATCCTGCCGGTCTGCGCCGCAAACCGTTCCGGCAGCGTTCGGCTGTAGCGCTGAAATTCCAGCGCGTTTTCGGTCACTTCGTCCATTTCGTCGCCGCCGAAGGTGTCGAACAGGCAGTAGGCGGAGGGCAGGTTCGTATACTGAAAGCAGCACGCGGCCACTTTGGCCGTCATACGGTACAGCTCGTCCCGAAAGGGCTTCGCGTTGGGGCAGCGGTCGGCGGAAAGATAGGGTGAAAATTCCTCCGCATAGGCAAAGCAACGATGCCCTTTATAAAGAACCGCGGGAAAATCGCCGCAAAGCGACGAAAAAATTTGCGGGCAATAAAAGCCCAGTCTGCGGTATTCGCTGGCGCAGCGCCGCCACATGGCGATATGCTCGGGGTCGGTAAAGGCGTTTTCGGCCAGCTTGACGACCAGCTTTTTTTCGGAAGCCAGCCGTGCGAAGATTGCCTCCCGGAAATCGCCGCCCTCCCGACTGGTGTTTTTGATTTGAATCTCCGCAACGGTTTCAGCCGTAAACAGAGAAACGACCTGCTTTGCCGTGGATTCGTACATACTGAAAAAACTCCTGCAGAAAGATGGATTTCTATGGCACAGTGTAGCATTTTTGTGGGACGCTGGCAATACAGGCCGCAAAAGAATCCTGGGCGCCGGGAAGAAAATTTCCATTTTTTCCGTTGATTAGGAGAACGGGAACGGACACATCGGACGATCAAAACAATGGGGAAAAGCGAAAATGAAACGCTGTCTGGCTGCGCTGTTGCTTCTGATAATGACCATGATGATGAACTGTGGGTTTGGAAGGGCGGAGGAAACTGTCTTCCCGGCCGATACGCCCTTTGCCGACCGGGCGGCAGAGGAAGCCCATCTTCGCGCCAATCGGGCGGTACACGACCGGTATCTGTTTGAACCTGACCTGTATGTTTGCGCCATGACCGTGCAGAAAAACGGGGATCGCCTTTTTGAATACCGCTGGCAGTATTCGCCAACAGCGATATTTTCAGTGAATGTGGCGAAGGATTCAGAGAGCCTCTATCCCTTTTTTAACGCGGAGTTCAGTTTTGAAAATTATTTTGATGAGCTTGTTCGGGTTTTCGACGGTTTGTTTGGGGACTGGACGCTGGAACAAAAGGCGTGGCTTTCTTCCAAGGTAGAGGAGTATTGGCAGATGGAGGTTTTCAGAACGTATTATCTGGACTCCGGCTATGCGCCGTTTAAGACAGTTTTATTTAAACGTCTGCTGGATGAGCAGCGGTGTGGTCTGCCGGATGAAAGCGCCGTTCCACAGGATGAAGCTTATGCGCTGGCTGTTCAATACGCCGAGAACGACCCGCAGATGTCCCGGCAGGAAACATGGTGGAAAATTCAGACCTTTTATCTGGTCAATGACCCGGAAAAGCCGGTATGGCTGTTCCGCTTTTTTAGCCGAATGAACGAATTTTATGATGTGACGGTCGATGCACACAGTCGAGAAATCTTGATGCAAAAAGGGGAGATATGATCTAATGAAAAAGGCAAAAGCGTTCTTTCTGGCAGCCCTGTTGATGATCGCACCGTGCTTCGCCAAGGCCGGCGAGCTGAGCAATGAGGAAATCCTCTTTTTCAAAGAACGTACCGCTGAATGGGAGGCCGAATTTGGCCAGTCGGAAACGTGGAATTATCTGACGATTGGTATGTTTTGCAGGATCTATCGGAACTATCCCGATGCAGAGTGGGAAGTGATAACCGCCATTCTGCCTACCCTTCCCGATATACGGCTTCATACTTCCTGCGCAGATGCAGTCGCTATCGCAAAAGAATTTTTGATTGGTTACGACGCCAGAATCACAGAACACTATTTAGCAACGCTGGCGATGGGAACAAGGTTCCTGAATCTAAGCACTTATACGGACTCGACCTCCACTGCATACTGCGACCGTATGTGGATCGTCAAATTTTATGAGCGAATGAGTTCAGGCGAATACCTGATGAGGTGCGACTGCTACGTGGACGCAGAAACAGGAAAAGTCTTTATGATCGATCTGAATCTGAACGGAAAAAATTTGCAGGATTTCGATGACTATCAGGTTATAGAAATCGAATGATGCAAAAAGGAGGGAGACAGCGATGCGTTTTAGAAACTCGACCCAAAAAAGAAAAAATGGGAAAAGAACTCTCTGTCTGCTCGCAGTCCTGTTTATTTTGTTTCAGACGGGCGCAGCTGCAAAAGCAGTGTCCCAAACCCCTCAAGACAGCACGACCTTCCATGGAGATGATCTGGGCGAAAACGAGTTGAGGGTCTCCGGCGGCACATCGGAAGAAAATCCATATGCGTTCGTTCTATGCCAAAAGCTGAACGTTTACACCCAAAAGGATACGGATTCGGAAGTGGCGGGCGTCCTTGAATACGGCAGTGACCATGAAGTCCTTGAGGAAAACGAAGAAATGGTTTTCATCCGCTTCTATCAGATCGTCAACGGGACTCCTTTCGAGCGCTATGGATGGGTCTCCAAGGAATATGTCGTCCTTGACCCGCCTTATTACATTGCCAATCACCCCTCCCCAGTTTTGGCGACCCCGCAGGACGATGCGAAAATTCTGTGCTGGCTGAATACCTATGACGCGCTCCGGGTCATAGGGGAGGCAGAGGACTTCTATATCGTGTCGCTCCATGGGGCCGCCGGGTTCATGAAAAAAGAATAAAAACGCGACGGAATGACAGAACGCTTCGTGACACAAAAGAAAGGGGTTATTTTATCATGAAAAAGTTGATTTGCTTGATAGCTATTTTGCTTCTTCTCACGGCTCCTTCCTGCGCCGCCTATGCGAGAAGCGCCTATCAGCAGTTCTGGGAGCTGGGCACTTATTCCGTTACCCTTACGGACGAAGAAAAGCAGCGCTATGCCGAGGTGTGGGAGAAGACGCTCGCCCGGTCGGAAGGAACGCTGATTAGAGAAGCCTTTGAAAGAGATTCGCTGGAAGAAAATCTGGAACTCTATTTGGAAATGATAGAGAATGGTCCGCTGCCCCTGATGCATTTGGACGACCTTGGCGATTATGTCTATTCCTGCGGTCTGCCGGACGATCTGGCGATTGCGCAAACGGACGCGCTGCTGATCGCCTATAAGGTCCTTCAGGAGCAGTACCCATTAACGGATGAAGAACTGACCCAATTTCTGCCTTTTTATAGCTATTTGACGTCCGACCCGGAGAATCCGGCATGGGACATTGCTTTTTCCAGTTACGACCCGTCTCTGGAGCTGAGTTTCGTCGTCAGCCTGTATGCCTATGACGGAAGCGTCAGGGGCCTGACCAAAAACACAGAATCTCATGGATAAGATCAGGAGAATGCGTATGAAAAAGTTTCTTTGCCTCCTTGCTTGCCTTCTGATACTCGGCTCGTTTGCCGTTGCCCGTGCAGACGAATCTCTTTTTCTGCCGGAAGGCTATCGGGAGGACTGGGTCATCGATCAGAAAACGAACTGGATCGACCCCGAGCTTTACTTTGCCACCATTTCCAATCCAACGACCAAAGAACTGCGCCTGATCGCGGGCATACGGCAGGCGAACGGTGAGATTCGCATCACGGCGGAGACAAAATCGTTTTATCTTTCGGACGGTACACCGGTTACGGCGCTGCCGGAGGAACAGTGGCTGGTGGACGATGGAGCGACCGGAGATGTCTGGCTGACGGTTCATAAAGCAAACGGGTACTATTTCTGCGTTTGCTTTGTAACAGCAGATCGGCAGGAATGGCGGCTGAACGCCATGTGGTATGAAGATGAGCAAAGCTCCAATGCCGACGGCGACGGCCCATTATATTACTATATGCAATGCGGGGGAGAAAACGGCGGAAAAGTCGAGACGTCGCCGCTTGTCGACCCGATCGTGTGCTGGGCCCTTGACGAATCCAAGACGCTTTTGGAGGGATTTGATTTTTTGGAGCTGCATGAAGCAAATCTGGAAGCGCTGCACTATTTGGAAGCCTATCGAAAACGAGAGTGGAGAACACTGGAACGCCTGAATGGGCAATATGTCATTGAGCACAGCGCTGACTATTGAAAGGTGGGAGGACAGTACAAAATTGAATTGGGGTAGGAATGGGGTAGCACGAGAAAATAAGAAAATCCCCGAATCCTTATGTAACAAGGATTCGGGGATGCCATCACTGGCGGAGAGTTAGGGATTTGAACCCTAGGTGGGGTATTAGCCCACACACGATTTCCAGTCGTGCGCCTTAGACCACTCAGCCAACTCTCCAAGCGCAACATAATTAGTATACTCACGGGCGGATGGTTTGTCAAGCACTTTTTGAAATGTTTTGGCATGGTTTTTTGTGCTGGTTTTGGGAGAAAAGCGGGGCTCCGTCTGAACGGAACCCCGCAGGGAAAGCCATTAGGCTACGATCTTTTCATATTCCCGGGCGGTGAGCAGATACACCACTGCGTACAGGAGAGCAAAAACCAGAAAACTGACGCCCATGCAGCGCAGCATGAGGGGAATATTCTGCATACTCAGGGCCGCGAACATGTGGGTGACGCTGGGGAAGGAGAAGCAGGTGTGGATCAGCGCCGTTGCCAGCGGAAGGAAGAACACCATCAAAATCTGCGAATGGATGCAGCGGCGGATCTCGGCCTTGCTCAGCCCCACCTGCCGCATGATGCGAAAGCGCTCCCGATCTTCGTAACCCTCGGAAATCTGCTTGTAGTAGATGATGAGGATCATCGCCATGATGAACAGCGACCCGAGGAATAGGCCCACGAACAGCAGCCCACCGTACAGCTCGGAAAGCTCCTGCCGAAGATTGATCTGATTTTCGATCCGACGGAAGCTGATGGAGCCTTCCACCTCGGTCAGGGACTTCTCAATATGATCAAAACAGCGCAGAATGGCGTCGTTGTCGCTCGTGGTCAGGTTGAGGAACAGGCACAGGACGGGCTTGGAGGCGTGACGGCCGTAGGCGGCCGCCTGCTCGTCGATGATCTGATCCAGCACTGCACGGTCTTTTACGATCAGCCAGCGCACCGGGTAGACGTAGAGCGAATCCGAAGGAATGACCACGTCCTCGGCGGCAAACCGCCGCACGATGCGGTAATGACGGTCGAACAGGTACAGATCGTCCTGCGCGTGAGGGACGGAACCGTCTACCAGCCAAAGCTCATCCTCGGCCAGTTCGGCCTTCTCGCCGGTAAGCCGGGCAAAATCCTCCGCGTCCATTAACCGCAGCATGGACAGGCCGTCCGTGGCCAGTTCACTCAGATTCTCCGCTTCTGGGTCAGTCAGGTAGACGTTGCCCTGCTTGTAGCCGGCAAAGGTGATGGAATAATAGTCCATCTCCTCGGAAAGAGACTCGTTTTCTTCCCGCACGGCCTGCTCCACCCGGCTAAGAACCGTCTCCCGGGAGATGGGGGAGGTGATCTCAAAGACCATCTGGGTGGGGCAGTGGGAACGAAGGGTGTCGTCTATGCCGAACCAAAGGGAGAAGGTCGAGAAGATCATCACCAGCACCATGGTAGACAGAATGGCCACGTTGGCCAGCCCTACCGCGTTCTGCTTCATGCGGTAGATCATGCCGGAGACGTTGATGAAATGAGCGGGCTTGCCGTAGTAGAAGCGCTTGTCCTTCCGCAAAAGCTTCAGCAGGGTGACGCTGCCCGCCGTGAACAGCAGGTATGTGCCGAGAATGACGCAGATCACCGCTACGAAGAACAGCAGAATGGAGGTGACCGCATCCGTCACGGCAATGCTGATGTAGTAGCCCGCGCCCAGAAAGAGCGATCCCAGCACGGCCAGCAACCAGTTGGCTTTTGGCTCCAGCTCGCCGACCTCTCCTCCCCGCAAGAGCTCGATGGGCTTCGCCAGATGAATCTGGCGGATGGAGTTGAGCAGGATCAGCAGGAAGATCACGCTGATGATCAGCGCCGTGCTGGCTACCACGCCGGGAAGAATCTGGAAGGAAAGGCCTGATACGGCAGCCCCCAGCAGCTTCATCAGCAGCAGGAACATCAGCTTGTCGAACAGAATGCCCAGCCCGATCCCCAACACCAGACTGACCAGCAGCAAAATCAGCGTTTCGCAGAAGATCACCAGCGCAATGTGCTTCTTGCCCATGCCCAGAATGTTCAGCAGGCCGAATTCCTTCTTGCGCCGTTTCATCAGGAAACTGTTGGTGTAGAAAAGAAAGATCACCGCAAAGAGGGTCGTGACCAGCTTGCCCAGCTGCAAAGTTATCAAAAGATTGCCGGAGCCAAGACTTTGATTGGACGAAAGCGAAGAGATCACATACAGCATCATGGCGGTCAGGACGGCGGTGAGCAGATAGGGGTAGTAGATCTTCCGATTTTTGCGGATGTTGCCCGCCGCCAGCTTCCAGTAAAAGCCCTTACGCACGGGACCCACCGCCCGTCATAAGAAGATTTAGGGTGTCGGTGATGCGCTGATAGAAGTCCTGATCGGTGCCTTCGCCCCGGTAGAGCTGATGGAAGACTTCGCCGTCCTTGATGAACAGCACCCGCCCGGCATGGCTGGCCGCCTTGACGGAGTGGGTGACCATCAGGAGCGTCTGCCCGCTTTCGTTGATGCCGTTGAACAGCCGCAGCAGGCCGTCGGTGGCCTTGCTGTCAAGCGCGCCGGTGGGCTCGTCTGCCAACAGCAGCTGGGGCTCGGTGATCAGGGCACGGGCCACAGCCGCCCGCTGCTTCTGTCCGCCGGAGACCTCATAGGGAAATTTGGACAGAAGCGAAGTGATGCCCAGCTTGTCCGCCAGCGGCTTCAGACGCTGCTCCATTTCCCGGTAGGGCGTGCCCGCCAGCACCAGCGGCAGCAGGATGTTGTCCCGCAGGCTGAAGGTGTCCAGCAGATTGAAATCCTGAAAGACAAAGCCCAGATGATCCCGGCGGAAAGCGGAAATTTCCTTCTCACTGACGGCGGAAAGCTCCCGGTTGCCCAGAAAAACATGGCCCTCGGTGGGCTTGTCCAGCGCCGCCAGAATGTTGAGCAGCGTGGTTTTGCCGCTGCCGCTTTCGCCCATGATGGCGATAAATTCGCCCTCCTCGACTGAAAAATTCACGTCTCGGAGCGCCTGCACCTGCTGGCTGCCGAAGCGGGTGGTGTAGACCTTTTTCAAATGCTCGACCTTGAGTATGGACATTGCAAAAAACCTCCTTTGCGCCAAGCGCTCCGAAAGTATAGCAGAAGGCGAAGCGGCGCATCCATGGCGTTGGCTTACAATTCGGGCTTGCAACCTTACAAAAGTGTAAGGTTTGTGCGCAGCGGGCAAAGCTTAAAAGGAATAAGCGGAGAAAGATGACTTTTGCTATTTGATGGATTGAATAACATTTGGGCTTTTTACAAGCGGCATAAATTAAATCGAATCTTTCGAAACAGAACATCCATGGACTTTCAAGAAAGGACTTGGTTCTATTTGCAGTTCAGCCAAACACTGACCGCAGCATATAAAATGGATAACGTCCGAGTGGATTTCGACCCTTTCAATTCTCGATGAAAATGTCGTGATAGGATATTCCGGACAGGAAATGATTATTTCAATTTTTTCTCCATAGATATCCAAATAGAGCGTCAAAGACAGACCGTGATGATATCCTTTTTTGAAAATTATTTCGCCGCCTTCCTCATCTCCCACGTAAATCGGAATATCCTGAAAAAATTCAACGAGATCAGACACTTGTAAATTTTTGATCATTTTTTTACCTCCTATTTAGAAAATGCTTTATTCATATAGAACACATCCCAATTCTATTTCAGAATCCACATATACAGCATCTATTTCGAAATCATTGCATACTTTGATGGTTTTGCTATCAAAATGGTAGAATTGAATGGCTGTTCCGTCCACGTCCTCGAGCAGCTTTTCCTTAACGATCCCTGTGAAGTGAGATTCTATCAGACGGCATACCATTTCAAAGGTCTGTTTGCTTGCATTCTTTTCCACGGTGTATGAGAACATATCATTTTCCTTTCTCTGTTTCTGAAAAAGTCTTCTCTGTTTTTTTATTCATACTCCCGTTCGTCCCGCTCCAGCCCCACAAACGCCGTGGTTCCCTGCCCGGGCGTACTATCCAGCCGAATGGAATGGCCCAGCCGGGTCAGCGCCTCCCGGCACAGGTACAACCCCAGCCCGGTGGCCCGCTGCTGTTCCCGACCGTTTTCGCCGGTGTAGCCCTGCTCGAATACCCGGGGCAGGTCCTCCGGGGCAATGCCGATGCCGGTGTCGGAAATGGTCAAAAGCTGCTTTTCAGCATCCACCGCCACGGTGACGGAACCGGCTTTCGTGTACTTGACGGCGTTGGAAAGCAGCTGCTCCACGGCGAAGGAGAACCACTTTTCGTCGGTCAGCAGCGAATAGGACACAGGCTCGTAGCAGAGCCGCAGCTTCTTCTGAATGAACAGCGGCGCGAACCGGCGCAGTACCTTCCGCAACAGCGCGTCCAGATCGCAGGTGCGCAGCACATAGTCGGTGGAGGAGGCGTTCATTCGCGCGTAATTCAGCGCCATGTCGGCGTACTGCTCCACCTTGAACAGCTCGCACAAAAGCGTGGCGCTGGCCGCGTCGGGCCGATCCTGCAGCAACAGCTTCATAGCGGAAATGGGCACCTTAATCTGGTGCGTCCACAGGGAGAAGGTGTCCAGCTGGCGGCGGCTGCTTTGACGGCTTTCCGCCAACAGCTCGGCCTTTTCCCGGTACAGCTGCCGCAGCAGCCGGTCGTACTCCGTTTCGATCTGGGTGCGGGGCCGCGGCAGCTCGGCGGGGTTCCGCAGCGCGTCCAGCTCCCGAAGCAGACAAAGCCGCCGCAGGTGTCGCCAGAAGCCGATAATGCATCCTGCCAGCAGCCCTGCGCCGCACAGAAGCGCACCGTACAGCGCCACGGAACCCGGCAGACCGCAAGCCCAGCCGATCAGCGAAAAACAGACGATCATGCCCGCAAAGCCCAGAAGCCAGCCGGATTTTTCCCGAAGATAGCCCCACAGGGCCGTTCCAAACAGCTTTCGTTTCATGAAATCAGATACCCGACGCCCTTTCTGGTCTGGATCATGTCCGGCGCGCCGATGCTTTCCAGCCGGCGGCGCAGACGGGTCACGTTCACGGTCAGCGTGTTTTCATCCACATAGCAGTCCGTCTCCCAAAGGGCGTTCATCAGCGTCTCCCGGCTGACGGTCTCGCCCTTGTGCCGGAGCAGAACGCCCAGAATGCGGCTTTCGTTTTTGCTGAGAGGCACGGTTTTCCCCTGAAATTCCACCGTGCCGTCGGCGGGGTTGTACAAAAGTCCCTCATGGCTGAGCAGCGTGGGAGCCGCCTGCCCGAAATCATAGGTGCGCCGCAGAAGAGCCTGCACCTTGGCCAGCAGTACGGAAAGGTCAAAGGGCTTCTGGACGAAGTCGTCCGCGCCCGCACTGAGGGCCATGAGAATGTTCATATTCTCCGCCGCCGAGGAAAGGAAGATCATCGGGGCCTTGCTCAGCCGCCGAATTTCGGAGCACCAGTGGTAGCCATCATAAAAAGGAAGGGAAATATCCATCAGCACCAGATGGGGCGCATAGGCGGCAAATTCCTCCGTTACTTTGCGGAAATCCTCCACGCCCCGGCATTCGAAGCCCCATTTTTCCATATGGGCGCACAGGGCGGATACGATGACCGGGTCGTCCTCCACGATGAAAATGCGGTACAACGTCATCCCTCCTTTGAACGGGTTTTCACGAAGGTTTATTATACGATGTTTTGGAAGGATTGGCAACGCACGGCCGTTTCCGGCTTGACAAAGCGCAAAGAGAAAGAATACAATGAATTTTGGCGCGCGTGCGGCGCTATGTTTTTAATATTATGGAAGAAATGGGAGCTTGACCAAAGATGCAGCTTTCGGAACGATTAAGGCTCTACCGGGCGGATAAGGAATTTTGCCGCCGTGCGCTGGGCGTGATGCTGCCCGTGGCGGTGCAGCAGCTCATCAACAGCCTTTTCAATATGGTGGATAACCTGATGGTGGGCAGTCTGGACCCCAACGGGCTGGCCATGAGCGCCGTCAGCGTGGCCAACAAGCCCTATACGATCTTTACCTGCCTGCTCTTCGGACTGACCGGCGGAGCGGGGCTGATGATCAGCCAGTACTACGGCGCGGAGGACCACAAGACCTGTCAGGGTTTGTTTTCCCTGCAGGTGTTTTTGAGCTTGGCGATCTCCGTGGTGTTTTTTGTGCTGCTGCAGCTGCTGCCCCGGCAGATCATGGGACTGTTTGTGAAGGATGAAAACACCATTTTGCTGGGCCTCAGCTATCTGGCGGTGGTCAGCGTCAGCTATCTGCCTACGTCCATCAGCAACGTTTGCGTGCTTTCCCTGCGCTCCATCGGCCTGAACCGGCTGCCTATGCTGGTCAGTCTGGGTACCATCACCGCCAACGCCGTATGCAACTACATTTTGATCTTCGGCAAGCTGGGCGCGCCCGCCATGGGCGTGGCAGGCGCGGCATGGGGCACGCTGATCGCCCGGATGCTGGAAATGCTGGTCTATCTGGCGCTGCTGGGGAGCAGGCGGATGTATTTCAGCTGGAACCTGAGGGCGGCCCTGCGCCTGCCCGGCAGAACCGTGCGCACCTTCTTTGTGAAGGCGTCGCCGCTGGTGGCCAACGAGCTTTTGTGGAGCGTGGGCCTGAACCTGTACTTCTGGTGCTACGCCCGGCTGGACGAGGCCTCCCTGCCCGCCATCTCCATTGCGGAGGTGTGCAATATGTTCGCCTCCATCCTGGCCTCCGGCACCTCGGCGGCGGTCTCCGTGCTGATTGGCACCGAGCTGGGCGCGAATCGGCTGAAGGAGGCCCGGGAAAGCTGCAAGAAGCTGCTGGGGCTGGACGTGGTCATCGCCATGGCGGGAATGCTTCTGTCCTGCCTGCTGTCGGTGCTGCTGCCGCAGGCCTATCAGCTGACGCCGGAACTCAGGCATACGGCGACGCTGATCTCCCTCATCATGAGCGTGCTGTGCCCGCTGCAGTTCGTGTACGGATTCTGTTTCTTCTGCCTTCGGGCCGGCGGCGATACCCGCAACGCCATGCTGCTGGACAGCGGCTATATGTGGGCGGTGCCCGTGCCCGCCGCCGTGCTGATGGGCATTTTCCTGCCGGGAAAGATTTCCCTTTGGGTAGCGGTGCTGATCGTACAGTTCCTGATGTACGCCAAGGTGTTCCCGGCCTTGTGGATCCTCAAAAAGGGCAAATGGGTGAAAAATATTACCGTGTGATTTGCGCTTGAGGGCGGAAGATGCTACAATAGAGCGGAAAAGGCGGCTTTTTGACGAAGCCATAACGATGTAAGAGGGTTGAAGAATGGATCAGATTACGGAGCTGATTGCGGAGGGCAAGGGCAAACGCCTGTACGCTACGGAAAATCCTGACGAAGCAGTGGTTTATTACCGGGATGAAACCTTCGCCTTTCACGGACTGAAGCGGGGGCGCATCATCGGCAAGGGCGAGATCAACAATCTGATCTGTGAATATATGTTTACCCTGCTAAAGGATAAGGGTGTGCCCAATCATTTTATCCGCCGCATCGACAACCGCTGCTCGCTGGTGAAGCGGGTGGAGATCATCCCTGTGACCGTGAAGGTACGCAATATCGTGGCGGGCAGTCTGGCCAAGCGCATCGGTTATCCGGATGGGACCAAGCTGAAAAACACCGTGGTGGAGCACTGCCTGAAGGACCCGGAACTGGAAGACCCACTGGTGAACCTGACCCACATTACCGCCATGGGGCTGGCCACGCCGGAGGAGATCGAGATCATGTCTCACTATGCCCTGCGGGTCAACGAAATTCTCTGCGAGTGTATGCGGGAAATCAATATTGAGCTGATCGACTTCAAGCTGGAGTTCGGCCGTTTCCACGGCGAAATCCTGCTGGCAGACGAGGTGTCCCCGGACACCTGCCGTTTCTGGGACGCCAGAACCCATGAACCGCTGGATCTGGACTGCTTCCGTCATGACCTGGGCAACGTGGAGGAGGCCTACCGGGAAGTGCTGCACCGCCTGACCGGCAACGTGCTTAAGAACGGCGAGGAGGACGAATGATATGCTTTTCAGCGGCAAAACTCTGATGATCACCGGCGGCACCGGGTCCTTCGGCGGCGCGGTGCTGGATCGTTTTCTGGATACGGACGTTAAGGAGATCCGCATCTTCAGCCGGGACGAGAAAAAACAGGACGATATGCGCCACCGCTATCAGTCCGACAAGATCAAGTACTATATCGGCGACGTGCGGGATATGGCCAGCGTGAAAAACGCCCTGTACGGCGTGGATTACCTCTTCCATGCGGCGGCGCTCAAGCAGGTGCCCTCCTGCGAGTTTTTCCCCATTGAGGCCGTGAAAACCAACGTGCTGGGCACGGATAACGTGCTGACCGCCTGCATCGAGGCTGGGGTGAAGAAAGTTATCTGTCTGTCCACTGATAAGGCCGCCTATCCCGTCAACGCCATGGGCACCTCCAAGGCCATGATGGAGAAGGTGTTCGTGGCCAAGAGCCGTACCGTGGCCCCGGAAAAGACCACCATCTGCGGCACCCGCTACGGCAACGTGATGTGCTCCCGCGGCTCGGTCATTCCGCTGTTCATCGACCAGATCAAGGCGGGGCTGCCCCTGACCGTGACCGACCCCAACATGACCCGCTTCATTATGAGCCTGGAAGAAGCGGTAGAGCTGGTGCTCTTCGCCTTTGAAAACGGCACGAGCGGCGATATTCTGGTGATGAAGGCCCCGGCCTGCACCATCGGCACGCTGGCACAGGCAGTGCGGGAGCTGTTCCACGCGGACAACCCCGTGCAGGTCATCGGCATCCGCCATGGCGAAAAAATGTATGAGACCCTGCTGACCAATGAGGAATGCGTCCACGCCATCGATATGGGCCGGTTCTTCCGGGTGCCCGCCGATACCCGCGACCTGAACTATGACAAGTACGTGGTCAAGGGCAATGTGGAACGAAACCCGCTGACGGAGTTCAACTCCAACAACACCCGCCTTCTGAATGTAGAGGAAGTAAAGGAGAAGCTGCTTTCCCTGCAGTATATCCGTCAGGAATTGGCGGAGTGGGAAGAAAGAAAATAAAAAAGACCGCTGGCAAAGCCGCTCTGTTCGAATGAAAGAACAGGGCGGCTTCTTTTTTGACCAAAGGAAAAAAGCAGACCAAATCGACAAGAAATTGTCATTCTGGTTCTTTTAGATAATGAAATGGTACAAAATCATACAAATACGACAAAATTTTGATTTTTGAAGAAGGAGTGCAGGACAATGAATATTCAAAATCGAATTGCTATATCAATAAATATATAACCGCTATGCGCCGTCTGAAAGGTTTCGAAAAGAGGGCATGGCGCGAAAGAAGGAAAGCAATGGACATCTTCGTATGCATCAAGCAGGTGCCGTCCACCAACAAGGTACAGGTGGATGAAAAGACGGGTGTGCTCAAACGCAGCGGCATCCAGAGCAAGATGAACCCCTATGACCTGTACGCATTGGAAACGGCGCTGCGGCTGAAAGCCCGGTACGGCGGTACTGTGACCGTGGGCACCATGGGTCCGCCGCAGGCGCAGGCCATCATCCGGGAAGCCTACATGATGGGCGCGGACGACGGCTATGTGTTCTCCGACCGGCGGCTGGGAGGCGCGGATGTGCTGGCCACCAGCTACACCCTGTCGCAGGCCATTCAGAGTGTGGGCGATTTTGACCTGATCCTCTGCGGCAAGCAGACCACCGACGGCGACACCGCGCAGGTAGGCCCGGCCATTGCCGAGCATATGGGCATTCCCCATGCGGCGTGGGTCAGCAGGATCGACGTATCGGACGACGGCATCGACGTGGAGCAGCAGCTGCAGGACGTGATCGAGACCGTCCATATGCCCTTTCCGTGTCTGGTCACTGTGGAGCAGGATATTTTCATGCCCCGTCTGCCCTCTCTGAAGGTGGAGCGGGAGATTCGGGAAAAGCCCATCCATATTCAGGGGTTGGACACTTTTCTGGATACCGACCCCAGCCATTACGGCCTGTCCGGCAGTCCCACGCAGGTGGAGCGCATCTTCCCGCCCCAAAACGACGTGGAGCGGGAAACGTGGACGGAGGGCGATCTGGCGGAAAAACTGCACGATACCCTGCGCAAGTGGAAGTTTATTTAAGGGAGGAACGCACAAATGGCACAGATTGCATTTTTGGAGCGCAAGTGCACAGGCTGCGGCCTCTGCGTGGAAAACTGCCCCTTCGGCGCGATCGACATAAAGGACGGGCATCCCGAGCTGAACGCTGCCTGTAAGGTTTGCGGCATCTGCGTGAAAAACTGCCCGGAGAAAGCTATTCTCAAATTAGAGACCAAGGTGGAAAACGTGGATAAGTCCCAATGGAACGATATCCTCGTGTTTTCCGAGGTCAGCGGCGGGCGGCTGCATCCCGTCAGTCTGGAACTGATCGGCAAGGCCCGGGAACTGGCCGCTCCGCTGGGCTTCAAGGTCAAGACGGTGCTGGTAGGCGACGGCGTCAGCGCCTTTGCCGAGGAATTGCGCCACTACGGCGTCAGCGAGATCGCCGTATACGACGATCCGGCGCTGGGGTATTTCCGGGCCGACGCTTACGCCTCCTGCGTGGAGGACTACATTAAGCATGCAAAGCCCAGCGTGGTGCTGGTGGGCGCGACCTCTCTGGGCCGCAGCCTTGCGCCCCGGCTGTCCACCCGGTTCCATACCGGCCTGACCGCTGACTGTACTAAGCTGGAACTGCGGGAAAACACCGATCTGGTTCAGATTCGCCCGGCCTTTGGCGGCAACATCATGGCACAGATCATCACTGCCAACACCCGGCCCCAGTTTGCTACCGTGCGCTATAAGGTGATGGATCAGCCCGCCCGTCAGGAAACGGCGGAGGGCGCGGTCATCATGCGCCGCATTCCCAAGGCGGTAGGGGAGTCGAAGGTCACCCATGTGAAGACCGTGCCCGTGCCCGCCGGTAAAAGCATTTCGGATGCGGAAATTCTGGTGGTGGGCGGCCGGGGCCTGCAGAAGGAAGCTGATCTGGACATGGTGAAGGAGCTGGCGGCGCTGCTGGGCGGCGACTGGGCCGTTTCCCGTCCGCTGGTAGAAAAAGGCTGGGCGCCAAACGCCCGTCAGATCGGTCTGTCGGGCCGGACTGTCCGCCCCAAGCTCATCATTACCTGCGGCATCAGCGGCGCGATCCAGTTCGCCGCCTGCATGAACCAGAGTGAGCATATCATCGCCATCAATACGGACCCGGAGGCCCCCATTTTCAACGTGGCCCATATCGCCATGGTGGGCGACCTGTACCAGATCGTGCCCCGGATGATCCAGAAGCTGAAGGAGGAAAGAGCATGAAGCCGTTCAAAACCGTGGATTCGAACGATCTTGCTTTCTTTGAATCGGTCATGCCGGGCCGGGTGTTTGCCGGCGAGGATATTTCCCCGGACTACGACCACGATGAAATGACCATCTATGGCAGCTATCGCCCCGAAGCGGTGCTGCAGGCCCTGAAGACCGAAGAAATCAGCGCCGTGCTGAAATACTGCAACGAGCGCAACATCGCCGTTACACCTCGCGGCTCCGGCACCGGCCTGTGCGGCGGCTGCGTGCCCAAGGACGGCGGCGTCGTCCTTTCCACTGAAAAAATGAAGAAAGTATTGGAAGTGGATGCGAAGAACATGACCGCCACCGTGGAACCAGGCGTTCTGCTGATGGAGTTCCCCAAGAGCCTGGAGGGCACGGGGCTGTTTTATCCGCCGGATCCCGGCGAAAAGACCGCCACCATGGGCGGCAACGCTATGACCAACGCCGGCGGAATGCGCGCCGTGCGCTACGGCGTGACCCGGGACTATGTGCTGGGCATGGAAGTGGTGCTGGCTAACGGCGACGTGCTCCATCTGGGCGGCAAGAACGTGAAAACCTCCAGTGGCTACAGCCTGATCGACCTGATGGTGGGCAGCGAGGGTACGCTCGGCTTCCTGACCAAGCTGACCGTCAAACTGGTGCCGGAACCCAAGACCAACGTGTCGCTGCTGATTCCCTTTGCTGATCTGGACGCGTGCATCGAGGCGGTGCCGGAGGTGCTGCGCTGCGGCTGCGAGCCTACCGCCGTGGAGTTTATGGAGCGGGAGGTCATCGCCTGCGCGGAAAATTATCTGGGCAAGCAGTTCCCCGACACCAGCGCCGACGCGTATCTGCTGGTGCGGCTGGACGGGGCCAGCTACGACGCGCTGCGGCCCTCCATCGATACCCTGACCGATCTGGCTCTGAAGCTGGGCGCGGAGGACGTGCTGCTGGCGGACACCGACGAGCGCAAGGAAAGCATCTGGAATGCCCGCGGCGCATTTTTGGAGGCCATCAAGGGCAGCACGGAAAGCATGGACGAATGCGACGTGGTGGTTCCCCGGGATCGGATCGCCGCCTTTGTCAAAAAGAGCGTGGAGATCGGCAAAGAAATGCAGGTGCGCATCTGCTCCTTCGGCCACGCGGGTGACGGCAACCTGCATATCTATGTGTGTCAGGACGGCGTAGCGGACGAACAGTGGCATGAAACCGTCGAAAAGGTCATGGAACGCCTGTATTCCGAAGCGCGGCTCTTGTCCGGCGAGGTCAGCGGCGAACATGGCATCGGCCACGCCAAACGGGCGTTTTTGGAGGAAAGCCTTGGCCTCGAGCAGGTGGCGCTCATGCGGGGCATCAAGAAGGTATTCGACCCCAACGGGATTCTGAACCCCGGAAAGGTGATCTGATTTTGAAAAAACACCGGCTGTGGAGAACCATGGCCGGTGCTTTTCATACGGGGGAAAACGCCTTGACATCCTTCGAGGAAAGTGATACCATATAGCCTAGTTATTAAACTTTGTTTACTAACATTCTGGAAACCGCGTTTCCAAGGATGGACAACGGTTTTGCAGAATCGGAGGGGATGAGAAATTTGAAATACCTGTTGGGAATTGACTTGGGCACCTCCGGCACCAAGACGGTTCTGTTTGAAGAAACGGGCCGCGCCGTTGCCAGCGAGACCATCGAATACCCGCTGTATCAGCCCAAAAACGGTTGGGCGGAGCAGGAACCCGAGGACTGGTGGAACGCCGCCCGAGACACGGTGAAGGCAGTGATCGCCAAGAGCGGCGTGAAGCCCGAGGACGTGAAGGGCGTTGGCATCAGTGGCCAGATGCACGGCCTTGTGCTGCTGGATCGGGAGGGCCGCGTACTGCGCCGTTCCATTCTGTGGTGCGACGGACGTACGCAGGAGGAATGCGATGAGATCACCCAGACCATCGGTAAGGAACGGCTGATCGAGCTGAGCGCCAATCCGGCCCTGACCGGCTTTACCGCCGGGAAGATCCTCTGGGTGCGCAAGCACGAGCCGGAGGTTTATGAGAAGGCCGCCCATATCCTTCTGCCGAAGGACTACGTGCGCTACCGCCTGACCGGCGAATACGCCGCCGAAATGAGCGACGCCAGCGGCACCAATCTGCTGGATGTGTCCCACCGCTGCTGGTCGGAAGAAATTCTGGAAAAGCTGCACATTGACAAGAATCTGCTGCCGCCCCTGCTGGAAAGCAGCGACCCGGCGGGCCGCGTCACGGCGGAGGCTGCGGCGGCCACGGGCCTGTGCGAAGGTACGGTGGTAGCCGCCGGCGGCGGCGACAATGCCTGCGCCGCTGTGGGCACCGGCGTGGTGGTCGAGGGACGCGCCTTTACCACCATCGGCACCTCCGGCGTGGTGTTCGCTCACTCCGACCGGGTACAGATCGACCCGGCTGGCCGGGTGCATACCTTCTGCGCGGCGGTTCCCGGCGCGTATACGGTCATGAGCTGCACACTGGCGGCGGGCCTGTCCCTCAAGTGGTACCGGGACACCTTCTGTCAGGCGGAATGCCAGGCCGCCAAAGAGATGGGCGTGGACCCTTACGTCCTGCTCAACGAAGAAGCGGCTCAGTCTCCGCTGGGCGCCAATCGTCTGCTGTTCCTGCCCTATCTGATGGGCGAGCGCAGCCCCTTGCTGGACTCCAACGCCCGGGGCGCGTTCGTGGGCCTCAGCGCCATTCATACCCGCCGGGATATGCTCCGGGCGGTAATGGAGGGCGTGATGTACTCCCAGCGCCAGAATCTGGACGTGCTGCGGGGCATGAAAGTGGCTCCCGACGCCATGCTGGCCTGTGGCGGCGGCGGAACCAGCCCCTTCTGGCGGCAGATGATGGCGGATATGTTCCAGATGCCTGTACGCACGGTAGCCAACCGGGAAGGGCCTGCCTTGGGCGCGGCCATTCTGGCGGGCGTAGCCTGCGGCGTGTATGAGGACATTCCTTCCGCCTGCGAAAAGGTCATCCGCCTGAACGAAGCCCAGCAGCCCGACCCGGAGCGCGGCGCGCAGTACGAGCGGTATTACCGCCTGTACGAAAAACTCTATCCCGCCATGAAGGAAAGTTTTGCCGAGCTTTCCCGACTGGATTGACCTTCCATTTGCAACCCACAAAAAAGGAGAGAAAAACCATGATTCAGAACATTCCCGAAGTCAAACTGGGCCTGATCGCCGTCAGCCGCGGCTGCTTCCCCATGGCGCTGGCGGAACGCCGCCGCACCGCGCTGCACAAGGCCTGCAAAACCGAACTGTACGAGTGCCCCGTGACCGTGGAAAACGAGTGCGACGCCCGTAAGGCAGTGGACGATGTGCTGGCCCACGGTGTGAACGCACTGGTGGTATTCTTGGGCAACTTCGGCCCTGAGACCCCTGAGACCCTGCTGGCCGACTGGTTTGATGGCCCTGTGATGTACGTGGCTGCCGCCGAGGGCGACGGCGACCTGCACGACGGCCGCGGCGACGCGTACTGCGGTCTGCTGAACTGCAGCTACAATCTGGGTCTGCGCCATCGCAAGGCCTACATTCCCGAACTGCCCGTGGGCACTGCCGCCGAGCTGGCCGACCGGGTGGAGGACTTCCTGCCCATCGCCCGCGCCATTCTGGGCCTGAAGGGCCTGAAAGTGATTGCTTTCGGCCCCCGTCCCGACGACTTTCTGGCCTGCAACGCCCCCATCAAGGCACTGTACGATCTGGGCGTGGCCGTGGAGGAAAACTCCGAGCTGGATCTACTGGTGGCCTACAACAAGCATGCCGACGATCCCCGCATTCCCGCCAAAATGAAGGAAATGGAAGAAGAACTGGGCGGCCACAACCCCTACGCCGGCATTCTGCCCCGTCTGGCCCAGTATGAGCTGACCCTGCTGGATTGGGCCGAGCAGCACAAGGGCACCCGTCAGTACGTGGCCTTCGCCAACAAGTGCTGGCCTGCCTTCCAGACCGAGTTCAAGTTTGTGCCCTGCTACGTCAACAGCCGTCTGACCGGCATGGGCATCCCCGTGTCCTGCGAAGTGGATATCTACGGCGTGCTGTCCGAGTACATCGGCATCTGCGTGTCCGGCGCGCCTGTGACCCTGCTGGATATCAACAACACCGTGCCCGCCTCCATGTATGAAAAGAGCATCAAGGGCAAGTACGATTACCGCCTGACGGAGACCTTCATGGGCTTCCATTGCGGCAACACCTGCTCCAACCTGTTGAAGAATCCCCACATGGGCTATCAGCTCATCATGAAGCGGGATCTGGAGCCCGACCGCGCGGAGCCCGACATCACCCGCGGCACCATGGAGGGCAACATCAGGGCCGGAGACATCACCTTCTTCCGTCTGCAGTCCACGGCGGACACCCAGCTCAAGGCCTACATCGCTCAGGGCGAGATCGTGGATATGGACTGCGAGAGCTTCGGCTCCATCGGCGCGTTCGCCATTCCGGAGATGGATCGCTTCTACCGTCACGTGCTGGTGGCGAAGCGCTTCCCGCACCATGGCGCGGTGGCCTTCGGCCATTACGGCAAGGCGCTGTTTGAGGTGTTCAAGTATCTGGGCATTGGGGACGTGAGCTACAACCGTCCTGCCAACCTGCCCTATCCCGACGAAAATCCCTGGGGCTAAGGGCCGTCTTTGATTCGTTTAGCAACGTACAATGAATTTTGCCTCCCGGTGCGCCACTTCGATGCGCCGGGAGGCTTGTTTTTTCGAATCAACAGGAAAAACGCAGCCTAACGACGAAAACAGAAAGCGCAAAAAAACAAGGCCTGTTCGGCTGGCAGAAACGAAGGGAAAATATGATTCGCATTACTGTTATCGACCGGGAACACCGGCAGGATATTCGTCTGCCCAACGAACCTTTTGCCCTGACCGGCAGGATCGTGCCCTCTTACGTAAACGAACAGTGGAGCTATGAGGTGCGGCCTTTCCCGCCGGAGCGGGTGGGGGAAATGTGCTTTCCCGATGAAAACTACGACTATGACGAAATGAAGGACAGTGTTTTTCTGGGCGCCTATGAGGACGAAAAATGCGTCGGGCTGGCCGTGCTGCAGCCGGGGTTCTTTCGATATCTGTACCTGTATGACCTGAAGGTGTGCCGGGCGTACCGGGGGCAGAAGATCGGCGCGCTGCTGATGGATAAAGCCCGGGAGATCGCCCTGCGGCAGGGCTATCGGGGCTTGTATACCCAGGGACAGGACAACAACGTAGGTGCTTGCCTGTTCTATCTGCATTACGGCTTTCATATCGGCGGACTGGATGCGGAGGTATACCGGGGAACCAGTCAGGAAGGGAAAGCGGATATTCTGTTTTACCTCGACGCGTGATGGCGAAAGGAAGAAGAAAAAAATGAAAATGCTCCGAAAGTATATGCACAACACAGTTTTTCGATACGAATTGAATGCCATGACCCGCCGCACCTTTGGCTTTGATTTTGAAAACTGGATGCAAAACGGTTTCCGTGCAGAGGAGTACATCCCATATTCGTTTGAGGAAAAAGGACGGATCGTGGCCAATGTGTCGGTCAATTGGATGTTCTTTAACAAGAACGGTGAAGAACAACTTTGTTTTCAACTGGGAACGGTCATGGAAGACAAAGCGTACCGCAGCAGGGGACTGATCTGGCAATTGATGGAACGGATACTGGAACGATATGATGGGATCGAGACGGGCATTTATCTGTTCGGAAATCTGGGCGCGCTGGACTTTTACCGGAAGCTGGGCTTCCGGGAACTTATGCAGTACGAATACACCCTGAAACCCGGCGTGATCAAGCGGGAGGGAAGACACTTCCGCCTGGTCAAAAAGGATGCTCTCGCCTTGCGGGAACGGTATGAACACGCCGTTCGAAACGGGGCGGTTTTCTCGTCGCTGGAACAGAAAAACCGCTACGGCCTGCAAATGTTTTATACGGCGGATCTGGAAACCGTCTGGTACTCGGACAATCTGGACTGCTTCATCGTGTTGGGGGCGGAAAAAGATACGCTGATCCTGGCGGGTGTTGCGGCGGAACAGAAAATTCCTCTTGAAATGATCCTTTCCCGGCTGGATATCGGCAGACGAACCGTTCGTCTGGGTTTTTCTCCACTGCCGGAGGATGCGTCCCTGTTCAAAGCCGCCCCTTTTGACGGCGGGGAGAAATACCGGCTGTTTTATCGGGGCGAGGAACTGGAAAGCATCCAGCGGGAACGGCTGTATTTTCCGCTTCTGTCCCACGCATGAAAAAACGCATTGACGCTGGCTTTGCGGCCGGTCTATAATAGGCTCGAACGCAAGGACGAAGGAGAACGAAAGCATGGGAAATGCCATCAGGCCCAATTATCAGATGCGCCATTTGACCACGGACGATCTGGAACAATATAATCAGCTGCTTCGCTACGCCTTTCAGGTGACGGAGCAGGAATTGGCGGAAACGGGCTGGCGGGACGATGAGATCAAGCAGTCCAAGTTCCCGGTGCTGGAGCGGGCCGACGTGCTGGGCTGCTTCGACGGGGATAACCTGATCTCCCAGATTGCCGTGTATCCGCTGGAAATGAACATTTACGGCAGAACGTATTCCATCGGCTTTGTGACCAGCGTGTGCACCTACCCGGAATACACGGGCCACGGCATTATGAAGCGGCTGATGCATCTGAGCCTGGAAGATATGCGGATGCGGGGACAGTCCTTCGCCATGCTGTTTCCCTATTCCATTCCGCTGTACCGGCGGTTCGGGTATGAGATCATCTCCAATAAAATTTCCTATACGGTCAAGGATCGGCAGATCCCGTCCAAGGCCAAGGCTCCCGGCTATGTGCGCCGGGTAGGCTGGCAAAGTCAGGATCTGATGGAGCTGCACACCCGGTTCGCGGCGGCCACTCACGGCTGCCTGTACCGAAACAGTCTGGCGTGGGAGGAATACTGGCGCTGGGACGAGGACGACACCTTCGTGGCCGTCTACTACAACGTGGAGGGCGAACCCACCGGCTATATGGTCTACCTCATCAAAGACGACGTGATGCACGTCAAGGAAATGATCTACCTGAATCGGGAAGCCTACGAAGGCCTGTGGGAGTACATCCGCGCCCATGATTCCATGATCGACGAAGTGCGGGGCAATTCCTATTTCAGCGACCCCATCGCCTTTGAGATGGACGACGGCGATATTCGGGAGGTGATCCGCCCCTATATCATGGGCCGGATCGTGGATGTGGAGCGCTTTTTGGAAAACTATGCCTGCGACCCCAATGAAAGCGGGGTGCGCTTTGCCTTTGAGATCGAGGACGAATTTCTGGACTGGAACAACAAGACGGTAACGGCGGAGTTCCGCGGGGGACGCTGCACTCTGACGGACGAAGCGCCAGATTACCGGCTCAAACTGTCCATCGCTACCCTGACCACGCTGTTGGTGGGCTATAAGTCGGTCCTGAAGCTGTACCGCATGGGCCGCATTGAAGCCGACCCGGCGGCAGTGCTTCGGCTGGACAAGGCGATCCTGCATGAAGCACCCTATATTTCCGACTACATCTGACAAAGAGGGAGAAAATGGCTTCCAGCAAGGAATATCTGGATTTTGTTTTGGAACAGCTCTCCGATCTGGATGGGATCACCTTCCGTCCCATGATGGGGGAGTACTTGCTGTATGTGGACGGGAGATTGGCGGGCGGCGTGTACGACAACCGTCTGCTGGTCAAGCCGGTTCCGTCCGCGGCGGCTTACGTGGGAGAACCCGTGTACCAACTGCCCTACGAGGGTGCAAAGCCCATGCTGTTTGTAGAAAATATGGATGACCGGGCGTGGCTGGCGGGGCTGCTGCGCACGATGCGGGACGAACTGCCCGAACCCAAGAAAAAACGGTGAAACCTGTGCAAAAGGAAGAAAGAAAAATGACTGACGAAGTCAGACTGGGCAACGTCATGGTGGACTGCGGCGACGAACAGGCTCTGCAAAGCTTCTACGGTCAACTGCTGAATTGGGAAACGACCACGCTTTTTGGCCGCCCAGCCGTGCGCAGCGCCGAAGGCGTCGTGTTCCTGTTCTGTCAGGAGGAAGACTATGTGCCGCCGGTGTGGCCAGAGAAGGACGGCTGCCAGCAGAAGCAGATGCACTTTGATTTTCAGGTGGATTCTGTGCTCGAAGCGGTGGAAAAGGCGCTGAAGCTGGGCGCGGTCAAAGTGCCTGCCCAGTACGGCGGGGAACAGTTCGTCACCCTGCTGGACCCGGCGGGCCATCCCTTCTGCCTGTGCCGAAAGGAAAAGAAGGTAAGCACTGCAGCTATCCGTCGGGTGGACAGCCCGGAGGAAAAGCGGCGTATCAGCCGGGAAATTCTGGAAAGTCTGCCGGAATGGTTCGGGATTCCCGAGGCCCGGGAGGAATATATCGCCGAAAGCGCCGGACAGACCTTCTTTGCCGCGGAAAAAGACGGGAGCGCGGTCGGGTTTCTTTGTCTGAAACAGACCGGCCCGAAGGCGGTGGAGCTGGCGGTGATGGGCGTTCGCCGGGAGACTCACCGGCAGGGGATCGGCACCGCACTGGTGGAGGCGGCGCGGGAGGAAGCCCGTCGGCAAGGCAACACACTGATGCAGGTAAAGACCGTCGCCATGGGACATTATGCGGAATATGACGCGACCAATCGGTTCTACCAGAGCCTTGGATTTCAGGAATTGGAAATTTTTCCGACGCTGTGGGGCGAGAAAAATCCCTGCCAAATTTATGTGATGCCGCTGTAAATAACACGGAGAAACGGCCTAAAATCCTGTATTTTCAAAGCTTTCAAGCTAACTTGAACAAAGATGAAAAAGCACCGGGAAAAATTTGAAAAAGTTGTTGACAAATGACGGCGAGTAAGGTATTATATAACACGTCGCCGCGAGAAACGGTGATGAAAGGGCGGGGGAGCATAGCTCAGCTGGGAGAGCATCTGCCTTACAAGCAGAGGGTCACAGGTTCGAGCCCTGTTGTTCCCACCAAAGAGATGGCCAAGTAGCTCAGTTGGTTAGAGCGCCAGCCTGTCACGCTGGAGGTCGAGGGTTCGAGACCCTTCTTGGTCGCCATTGTGCCTTGGTAGCTCAGTCGGTAGAGCAGTAGACTGAAAATCTACGTGTCGGTGGTTCGATTCCGCCCCAAGGCACCATAGTGTGCGGTAGTAGCTCAGTGGTAGAGTGCCACCTTGCCAAGGTGGATGTCGCGGGTCCGAATCCCGTCTACCGCTCCACACTTCGGTGCCATAGCCAAGCGGTAAGGCGAAGGTCTGCAAAACCTTTATTCCCCGGTCCGAATCCGGGTGGCACCTCCACCTTATCACTTCAAGAGTGATACCGAAACCTCACGAAAAAGCTCCGTGAAAACGGGGCTTTTTCGTTTGCTTTTTACAGCCGCCTTTTTTCTACGGGCGGCTGTTTTTTTGTTTGACAGTTCTCACTTTCCCATCGTCTAATAAGGGAAGGGGGGAGAAACGTGGACGACAGAGAAACAAAAGAAGCGTGGCTGGAACGGGCCATGGAGCAATATGAAGAAAGTCTGCTGCGCATGTGCTTCGCCTATCTGGGCGACGCGGCGCTGGCCGAGGACGCGGTGCAGGAGACGTTTTGGAAGGCGTACCGGGCGCTGGAACGTTTTCGCGGGGACGCGGATGAAAAAACGTGGCTGCTGCGCATTGCCATCAACACCTGCAGAGACCTGCGACGGAGTGCGTGGTTCCGCCACGTGGACAGAAATGTGACGCTGGATGCGTTGGGCGAACCGGCCGACCCGGCACAGGAATGGAGCCAGTGGGACGATACCCTGACGCGAGCGGTGATGGGGCTGAAACCCAAATACCGGGAGACTGTCCTGTTATGCTGGTATCAGGGCCTGACGGGTCAGGAGACGGCGAACGTGCTCAAGATCAGCCGTTCCGCCGTAATGAACCGGCTCAAACAGGCCAAGACGATCCTCAGAAAGGAATTGGAGGCGTGGTATCATGGCGAATGAACGGGAAACCATCCGAAAGGCGCTGGACGCACGGCTTTCTCCGCTGTCCGCCTCGCCCCGGCGGCGGGAAGGAATCCGCGCCGCCGTTGCACAGAGAGAAAAAAAGCCGATTCCGAAAAGGAGAAGCCTCGTTTTGGCGGTCGCCCTGCTGTTGGCGCTGGCGGGGGCCGCGCTGGCTGTGGGAACGAATCTGTTCGCCCGATTCGCCCAAAACGACCGGCGGTATGAGGGCGTGCTGGATCAGGTCACGGACGTGACGGAAAAACCCGCATCGGTGCTGGATGAAAAGCTGGGAATGGTCAGCGCACGGGTGGACAGCGCCTACTACGACGGGCAGACGTTGACGCTGACCATTGCGGTGGAAAACGCCCGGCGAATCTCGGAATGGACGCCTGCGGAGGAGGAAAAAGCCCTTCTAAAGCCAGAGGAAGGGGCCCGCCCCGCTACGCCGCAGACGGCGATGACGGAGGAAGAGAAGCGGATTATGGCGGATGCTCAGGCGGCGAAGGCTGCCGGAAGACCCTTCGGAATCCGAAAAGACACGATCTGGGTACACGACCATTTCTATACGGAGGACGGAATTTCTCTGCCGCCCTATTACGGCGAGGACGAGGAGGAAAACGGAACCCTTTACGAGATCAGGGAGTTTTCCCCCCTGCCGGAGGACGTTTCTGGCCGGGAAACCCTGTCCGTCTATGCAGAATTGGGCAGAAGCACGGAATACTATTATTTCGACGGGCAGAAAACGTACTGGCGCAGCGAGGTGCAGCGGGACGGCGTGGGGCGGGTCACAGCCACGGTGCCGAAGGCCGAGGCGGAAATCATCCTTTTCACGGGCGAGGGTACGCTCAACGGCGCGGCCTGCACTGTGACGGCACAGGTCAGCGCCATCGAGCTGCGGCTGACCATCGATGCGGAAACGGACGCTTTCCCGCTGACAACCCGCTATCTGGATGGCCAGACATGGCAGGAGCAGCCGTGGATGGCGGCGGTCTACGACGAAACCGGCACGGAATATCTGCCCCGGGAAAGCTCGTCCGCCGAGTCGGCCCGTCGGTTGGAGATCCCCTTCGACGGCAGCGGCCATATCCCCGAAAGGCTGCGGGTGTATGTGTATTCCTGCGGCATGGACGAGGACATGCCGGACGAAGAAAAAATTCGTTCCGGCTCGTGGGTGGAATTGACGCCATCGCCCCTGTGACGGAAATCACGCGCTTTTTCTTGTGAAAAGAGGGCGGGAGCCGTATAATGGCTTCGTCCTTTGGGACGCAATGCTGCAAACAAAAGAGGGAAAACAATGTCGCTGGAAAAAGCTTTGGCTGATTTGGAACGCAAGGGATTTCTGGATCGCGTGATGGAACTGGAAGCCTCCACGGCCACGGCGGCTCAGGCCGCGGAGGCGCTGGGCGTGGAACCCGGCAGGATCGCCAAGACCATGTCCTTCCTGCAGGAGGACATGGCGGTGCTGATCCTGACCGAGGGAACTGCCCGGATCGACAATCATAAATACAAGGAAACCTTTCACGTCAAGGCCAAAATGATCCCCTTTGACGAGGTGGAGGCCCGAATTGGGCACGCGCCGGGCGGCGTGTGCCCCTTCGGCATTCGGGACGGCGTGGACGTTTACCTGGACGAAAGCCTTCGGAAATACGACACGGTCTATCCCGCCGCAGGCAACGATCACAGCGCCGTCCGCCTGACCATTCCCGAATTGGAGAAGGCAGCGGGGGCAATGGGCTGGGTAGATGTGTGTAAACAGGAACCAGCGGCGGAGTGATAGCATTTGTGAACAATCCGAAAATCCTTGCCCTGGCGCATTGACCTTGGGCGGGCATTCTCCCTATAATAAGCCATACCGCGAAGGAATGGCGAAGGGAGCGCAGTGTGATGGAAGTCTGGAATCCGATGTTATGGGAATTTTCCCGGGTCATGCGGGAGTGCCATCGAAAAATCGGCGCGATGCTTGGCAAGAACAAGCCGCCGGTGGGACAGGCTCCGATCATGGGACTTTTGCGCACACAGGACGGGCTGACGCAGGAAGAAGTGTCGGAACGTCTGCAGCGCAACGAGACCTCCGTAGCACTGGCTGTGGAACGACTGGTGCAGGAGGGATACCTCACCTTCGAGGGAGAAGCCCTGCATCTGACGGATGCGGGACAGGCGGAAGCGGCCCGCACGGTCCGCGCCATGGAGGAAACGGAAAAGCTGGCTCTGCAGGATTTTACGGTAGAGGACATCGCCCAGCTCCACAGCCTGCTGGAACGGATGCACCGCAATTTGCAGGGAAAGGCTCCTTCCGGGGAGCAAAAGCCCCGGTTGGAGTATTAAAACGTCTTTTGTGCGCCCGGTTTTGCCGGACGCCTTTTTTCATGCTATAATAGCGGACGTTTGACTGCGAAAGAACAAAGGGGGAGATCCATCATGCTGGGACTGAAACGGGGAACGGTGCTCCTTGCGCCCCATGAGACGGGCTGGGAAACCTATGCCGCGGAGACCATGAAACGGCTCCGGGCGGTTTTGGGGGACGCTGCCGTGGAGATGCAGCACGTGGGCAGCACCGCCGTTCCGACGATTCAGGCCAAGCCGATCGTCGATCTGGCGGTAGCCGTCCGGCAGCTTTCAGATGTGGAGCCGCTGTTCCCGGCGTTGGAGGCACAGGGCTTTTATCACGCGGCCCATTGCGATAACGAGGGACAGATTCTGCTGGTCTGCGGCGATCTGGAAGCGGATACCCGAACCTGCCACATCCACGTGGTACGGGCGGGAAGCATGGAATGGCGCAATTATATCAATTTTCGGGATTATCTGAATTTCTACCCTAAGAAAGCGGCGGAATACGAAGCGTTGAAGCAGGAGCTTCAGCGGCGCTATCCCAACGACCGCAGCGCCTACACCGAGGGTAAGGCGGAATGGATCGCCTATGCCCTGCGCAAGGCGCTGGTCTGGTCTTTTCTGGGGGAGCGGGTTCATGCGGAAATGGACCGGCCCCTCGGAACGGAGCATCCCAAGCACCCGGGGCTTTATTACCCCATCAATTACGGCTATGTTCCCGGCGTGCTGGGCGGCGACGGGGAGGAGCTGGACGTATATGTGCTGGGCGTTTCGGAACCCGTGCAGACTTTTGACGGGCGGGTGATCGGGATCGTGCACAGGCAGGACGACAACGAGGACAAGCTGGTCGCCGCACCGGACGGGAGGATCTTCGATCAGGCGCAGATCGCCCAGCAGGTGTATTTTCAGGAAAAATACTACCACAGCGAGTTAGAGCCGCTGTATCATCACTCCTGCGGCGTGATCCCCTTTCGGCGGGGCGAAAAAGGCTTCGAATATCTGCTGCTGCTCCAACGGGAGTCGAATACATGGAGCTTCCCCAAGGGCCATCAGGAAAGAGGGGAGACTGAGCGGGAAACGGTGCTTCGGGAGGCGTGGGAGGAAACCGGCTGCCGGGCGCGGCTACTGGACGGCTTCCGGGAGGAGATCACCTACGCCATGGAGGACCGTAAGGGGCAGAAGCGGGTCACGCTGGTGCTGGGCCGTTTGGAGGGAGAATTGTCCCTTCGGGAGGAAGAGATCGCCGCCGCCCGCTGGATGAGCGCCGAAGAAGCGCTGCCCCTTTTGCACAAAGGCTATCGGACGATTCTGGACAAAGCGGAGGAATTTTTGTCAAAACAGGGCTGAACGGACAAAATTCCCCTTTTCACGCCAAAAACCCGCCCCGGAAACCCTTGTATTTCCTGCAGTGATGTGGTATACTGACCCTGCCTTTCATTCGAAGGCAGGTTTCTGGTACCATTTCGACGAAGGATTACAGAAAGAAGGGTTTTCGAAAAGAGTGGGTATCGCTTTTCTTTTCTGCTTGAAGGCAAGTGACAGCATCGCGGCCGTGGGTTTCCCGGGTCGCTGTTTGCAAGCCGCAAAAGCAAAAGGACAGAAGCGATAACGGCCGCTTTTTTTGTTGCATTCTTCCCGTTTCCGCTAAACAGAGCACTACCGGAGGATGAATGACGGATGGCAAAGAAAAAAATGACCGCGTCCCGCAGCGCCGTTCAGGACGTGGAACGGCTGGCTCAGCGGCTAGCCGATGAACAGGGCGTGGAGCTGGTGGAGGTCTCCCTGCAGAAGGAAAGCCGGGGCAAATGCCTGCTGGTATTTATCGACCGGGAGGGCGGCATCGGGCTGGACGACTGCGAGAAATATCACCGGGCGCTACAGCCACTAGTGGAGGATGTGGATTACGACATCATGGAGGTCTCCAGCGCGGGCATGGATCGCCCCATCAAGACCCGACGGGATTTTGAGAAAAACCGGGACGCGCTGGTGGAAGTCCGGCTGTTTGCCGCGCAGAATGGCTCCAAGCTGTATCAGGGCCTTCTGAAGGACTTTACCGACGAGGAAGTCGTGCTGCAGCCCGCGGAGGGCGAACTGCTTTCCTTCCCCCGGAAGGCCGTGGCCATCGTCAAGCCTGTGATTGACTTTGACGAGGACGACCTTCCCGACGATGGCGGAGAAGTGCTGGACGGCGATTTTTCCGAGATGGAATTTGAATAAGAATATCAATAAACAGGAGTAAAAGACAATGAGGGTTACGAAAAAGAATCAGCAGCAGAACGGGCACCGGGAGATCGTGGACGCAGTCAAGGCGCTGTGCTCCGAAAAGGATATCGAGCCGGAGGTTCTCTTCAGCGCGATTGAGGAGGCCATGAAGGCCGCCTACAAAAAGAACGTCTCCCGGGACGAGGACGCGCCCAGCAACCTGTCCGTCACCATGGATCGCAATACCGGCGACGTGCACGTGTTCGCCCGCAAGACCATCACCGACGATGTGGAGGATCCCGCCAATCAGATCACGCTGGAGGAAGCGCTGAAGATCCGCCGCGACTATCGGATGGGCGATATCGCCGAGATCGACGTGACCCCGAACGGCTTCTTGCGCACCGCCGCCCAGACCGCCAAGCAGGTCATCATGCAGCGGATCCGCGAAGCGGAGCAGGGCCGCATCTATGAGGAATACTCCGACAAGGAGAACGAGATCCTCACCGCCATCGTGCAGCGGGTGGAGCCCAAGGGCGTGTATGTGGAGCTGGGCCGCACCGAGGGCATCATGGAGCCCAGCGAATATATGCCCGGCGAGGAATATCACATCGACGACCACATTAAAGTATATGTGCTGGAAGTGAACCGCACCGGCCGTGAAATGCTCCACGGGCCGCAGGTTCGCGTCAGCCGCATTCATCCCGGACTGGTGAAGCGCCTGTTCGAGATGGAAGTGCCGGAGATCGCCGCGGGCGTGGTACAGATCAAGTCCATCGCCCGGGAAGCTGGCAGCCGCACCAAAATGGCCGTCCATTCCACCGAGGTCACCATCGACCCCGTGGGCGCCTGCGTCGGCCCCCGCGGCAACCGCGTGGAAAAAGTGGTGGAAGAACTGAAGAACGAGAAGATCGACATCATCAAGTGGTCCGCCGATCCCGCCGAGTTCATCGCCAACGCCCTGAACCCCGCCCACGTGCTCAGCGTGTTCATCTCCGATACGGAGAAGGCCTGCCGCGTGGTGGTGCCGGATAATCAGCTGAGCCTCGCCATCGGCAAGGAAGGACAGAACGCCCGCCTGGCTGCCAAGCTCACCGGCTGGCGCATCGATATCAAGAGCCAGAGTCAGGCCGCCGAAATGTTCGACCTGCCCGCCGACGATCAGCCGATGGAAGAAAATCTTGCCATGGGCTATCAGGCGTTGTACAATGAGCCTGCCACTCCGGAAGCCATGGCCGAATCCGGTCTGCCGGAGCTGCGCGACCTGCCGCTGGAACTGAGCGGCGACGATGAGGACGACGACACGCTGTAAGCCGCCTATTTCATTCCAAAGAAGGAGGGCCTTCGGATGCCCGTAAAGCCGAAGAAAATTCCGATGCGCATGTGCGTGGGCTGCCGGCAGATGAAGCCCAAGAAAGAGCTTTTGCGCGTAGTGCGTTCGCCGGAGGGAGAGGTCAGTCTGGATCCCACCGGGAAAAAGCCCGGCCGGGGCGCGTACTGCTGCTACAGCGCCGACTGTCTAAAGCGGGCGCTGAAACAGGGCCAGCTGGATCGCCAGCTGGAGGTGAAGTTGACCCCGGAGGTCAATCAGAGCCTGACCGAGACCATGAATCGTCTGCTGGAGGAAAGCAAGGCATGAACGAAACTGCGGAGGAAAGGGCACTGTCCTTTCTGGGCCTGTGTATGCGGGCCGGTCAGGTGGTCAGCGGTCAGGAAGCCTGCGTTGCCGCCATTCGCGGCGGCGAATGCGCTTTGGCGCTGCTGGACGCGGGCGCGTCCGAAAACACGCTCAAGCGGGTGGAGGACGCCTGTGCCAGTCATCAGGTGCCGCTTTACCGTATCAGCCCCGGCGCGCTGGGGCACGCGATCGGCAAGCCCGGACGAATGGTGATCTCCGTCCCTGCCGGGCGAATGGCCGATAAACTCCTGACTTATTTTCAGGAACATTGACAGTCCCCGCGGACTGTAAAATACATGGGGGTGCAAGGGGTACATGACCAAAGTAAAGCTCAAGGATGCAACGAGGGAACTGTTGAAGGGCGCGGAAGAAACGCTGAGCAAGCTCTCCGGGATGCGCAAGAACGCGGATGCTCTGGCGCAGCTGGCGAAAAAGCAGGAGAACCAGTTTGCCCGGGAGGAGGAGCGCCGCCGCGCCGAAGAAAAGCAGGCGGAGCAGGCGCGGCTGATCAGTCAGCACGCCAAAGCCTTCACCATGCCTGACACGGATGACGAGCCCAAGCCCGTCCAGACCGCGCCTGCGCCGAAGGCGGAAGAAAAGCCCGCCACGGAGAAAGCGCCCGTTAAGGCGGAAGCTCCCGCCAAGCCCGCCGCTCCCGTCAAAGCGGAAGCGTCCGAAACCAAAAAAGAAGCGTCCCCTGCGCCGAAGGCGGAAGAAAAAACCGTCCCGGCAGCAGCCCCTGAGGCAAAGGAAGAAAAGAAGGAGCCTGCTCCCGCACCCGTGAAGCAGGAGGAGAAACAGCCCGTGCAAAAGCTGGAAGAGAAACAAAAGGTTCAGGAAGAAAAGAAGCCCGCTCCCGCCGCAGCCCCCCAGACGGCGAAGGAGAACGCGGCCAAACCCGAAAAGCCCGCTCAGGCCGTGCCTGCCCCGGCACAGCCTGCCAGCGTCAAAACAGCGCCCCAGCAGCATAATGCTCCGGCGCAGCCCGCTGCCGCCCACCAGGCAGCGCAGAGGACTGCTCCCGCATCCCAGCAGGCTCCGCGGCCCGTGCAGCAGCAGGCTCGTCCCGTTCCCCAGCAGGGCGCGCGTCCTGTGGGCAACGGCCCCCGTCCCGCCGGCCCCTATGGCCGTCCCGCGAATCCGCAGGGTCCGTATGGCCGTCCTGCCAATCCGCAGGGTCCGTATGGCCGCCCGGCGAATCCGCAAGGCTCGTATGGCCGTCCTGCCAATCCGCAGGGTCCGTATGGCCGCCCGGCGAACCCGCAAGGCCCGTATGGCCGTCCTGCCAATCCGCAGGGTCCCTATGGCCGCCCGGCGAACCCGCAAGGCCCGTATGGCCGTCCTGCCAATTCGCAGGGTCCCTATGGCCGTCCTGCCAATCCGCAGGGCGGAGCGCAGCGCCCCGCAGGCGGCTTCGGCCGTCCGGCTGGCGGCAACCGTCCTCCCATGGGCGGAGGACGCTCCAAGCCCTCCGTTGATCTGGCTCCCGTGATGGAGAAGGAGCGGGTCAGCAATTATGACCCCAACAAGAAGAACTATGTCCGTCAGCATGACCCGGAGCGCGTGGCCAAAAACCGCAAGCAGCTGGCCCGGGATCAGTTCAACGGCTACGACGACGACGTGGTGCGCGGCGGCCGCCGGGCCCGGGTCAAGAAACCCAGCGCCCAGCAGCTGATGGCTCCCATCAAGATCGAAAAGGCCTACATGACCGCCGAGACCATCACCGTCAAGGACCTGACCGAGCGTATCGGCAAGCCCGCCGGTGAGATCCTCAAGAAGCTGCTGATGCTGGGCGTGATGGCCAACATCAACAGCGAACTGGACTACGATACCGCCAGTCTGGTCTGCAGCGACTTCGGCGTGACGCTGGAGCTGAATCTGGCCAAGACCGCCGAGGATGACCTGAAGGAGACCGACTTCGAGGACGCCGAGGAAGATCTGGTCACCCGTCCCCCTGTGGTCACCATCATGGGCCACGTCGACCACGGCAAGACCTCGCTGCTGGACTACATCCGTCATTCTCACGTGACTGCCGGCGAAGCGGGTGGCATTACGCAGCATATCGGCGCGTATACCGTCACCATCGACGGCCGTGTGATCACCTTCCTGGATACCCCCGGCCACGAGGCCTTTACCGCCATGCGCGCCCGCGGCGCCATGTGCACCGACATTGCCGTGCTGGTGGTGGCGGCGGACGACGGCGTGATGCCCCAGACCATCGAGGCCATTAACCACGCCAAGGCGGCTGAAGTGCCGATCATCGTCGCCATCAACAAGATGGATAAGCCGGGCGCAAGCCCCGACCGTATCAAGCAGGATCTGACCAACTACGGTCTGGTCTGCGAGGACTGGGGCGGCGATACCATCATGGTGCCCGTCAGCGCCCTTACCGGTGAAGGCGTGGATAACCTGCTGGAAATGATCCTGCTGGAGGCGGATGTGCGCGAACTGCGAGCCAACCCCAACCGCATGGCCAAGGGCGTTATTATCGAAGCCAAGCTGGATAAGGCCCGCGGCCCGCTGGCCACCGTTCTTCTGCAGAACGGTACCCTGCATGTGGGCGACAACGTGGTAGCCGGTCTGGCCAGCGGCCGTGTCCGCGCCATGGTCAACGACAAGGGCGAGCGGGTGAAGTCCGCCGGTCCCTCCATGCCTGTGGAAATTTCCGGTTTTACGGATGTTCCCAGTGCGGGTGACGAAATGATGGCCGTGGAAGACGACCGTCTGGGCCGTCAGGTGGTCGAGGAACGCCGCGACAAGCTGAAGGCCGCCCGGGTGGCTTCCTCCACCAAGGTGTCGCTGGACAATCTGTTCAGCCGCATCGACCAGAGCAAGATGACCACCCTGAACCTGATCGTCAAGGCCGACGTGCAGGGCAGCGTGGAGGCCGTCAAGCAGGCGCTGGAGAAGCTGAGCAACGATCAGGTGCGCGTCCGCGTGCTGCACAGCGCGGTAGGCGCGGTCACCAAGGACGACGTGAACCTTGCGTCCGCCTTTGACGCGATCATCATCGGCTTCAACATCCGCCCGGACAACAACGCCAAGGAAGCGGCGGATCGCGAGGGTGTGGACATTCGTCTGTATCGCGTCATTTATCAGGCCATCGAGGACATCGAAAAGGCCATGAAGGGCCTGCTGGATCCCGAATACAAGGAAGTTCTGCTGGGCCATGCCGAGGTGCGCAACACCTTCCGCATCACCGGCGCGGGCACCGTGGCGGGCTGCTATGTGCAGGACGGCAAGATGCAGCGCAACGCGCAGGTACGTCTGCTCCGCGACAACATTGTGGTTTACGAAGGCAAGCTGAACAGCCTGAAGCGCTTCAAGGACGACGCGAAGGAAGTGGCTGCGGGCTACGAGTGCGGCATCAGCTTTGATGGCTACAACGACATCAAAGAGGGCGACATCATCGAGTGCTTCATCATGGAAGAAATCGAACGCTGACCAGGGGTAGTACCCCTGGACCCCGGACTGCGCGGCACTGCCGCGCAGGGGGGAGAAGCGTGCGGAGTTGGCTGGGTTTTACCGACGTCGGGCGGAAGGCCCTCCGGCTCGCGGGTTTGTGTAGAGAGATCATAAATCCCGCTGTCCAAAGCGGCGAAAAAGCTGCGCTTTGAGAAACGTTCGTTCTGATTTGCGTGAAGCATGAATTGCAGGTTTGCTTATTTTGGCCGCGCGCTGCGCGGCCAATTTTGGAATAGGGGGAAGGACGGGCCTTCCCTCACAGAACCTTTGCTGCCAAAGGAGGAAAGGCATTGAGTTATCAGCGTATTGACCGCATCAGCGAGCAGGTTCGCCGGGAGGTGGATCGCATTATCCGGGAAGACCTGTCCGATCCGCGCATTCAGGGCACCTACAGCGTGACCCGGGCGGACGTGACCCGCGACCTGCGCTATGCCAAAATTTACGTCAGCATTCTGGAAGAAGATAACCGCAAGCCCATGATGGCCGCGTTGAAAAAGGCTGCCGGGTTTGTGCGTCACCAGCTGGGCGAGCAGATGATTATCCGCTACGCGCCGGAAATTCTTTTCGAGCTGGACAACAACATTGAATACGGCATTCACATTGCGTCTGTTTTGAAGCAGGTACAGGCGGAAGAAGACGCCGGGGAGGAATCCGATGAGGAGTGACCCGCCGGAGGAGCTGCTTGGGCAGCTGCGTCAGGCGGGGGAGGCGGTGCTGTTCTGCCACGTAGGCCCGGATGGGGACACGCTGGGCAGCGCCCGGGCGCTGGAACTGCTGCTGAACGTACTGGGCTGGCGTACATCCATGGTAGTAGATGGTGAGGTCCCGGTCCGGCTGCGCTTTCTGCCGGGGCTGGTGCTGCACCGCCCGGAGGAATGGGTCATGCCTGAAAACGCCGCGGCCATCGCCGTGGATGTGAGCAGTCCTGACCGGCTGGGCAGGGCGGAAGCGCTGTACAACGCGGCGGCGCGGCGCTGGGTCATCGACCACCACGGCACCAACCCCTGCTTTGGCCAGATCAACTGGGTGGAGGGGGACGCGCCCGCCACAGGCATTCTGGTGAACCGGCTGTACCGGGCGATGAACGCGCCGCTGACGAAGGAGGCGGCCGTCTGCCTGTACACGGCCCTGTCTACCGACACGGGCAATTTTGTATACGACAGCGTGAACGGCGAATGCTTTGAAATGATGGCCGGGCTGATGGAGGCCGGGCTTCCCCTTGCGGAGATCAGCCGGGTGCTGTTTCGGGAAAAGCGGGCGAACTTTGTTCGGCTGCTGGGCGTGACGCTGCCCTCCCTTCGGGTGACGGAGGCGGGCTGCGTCGCCGGGCTTTGCACGTCGCTGGAGCAGTTCCGTCAAAACGGTCTGGATCCGGCGGAAACAGACGGCGTAGTGGATTACGCCATCGACATTCAGGGCGTTTGCATGGCCTATTATCTGCATCAGCAGGGGGAAAACGCGGTGAAGGCCAGCCTTCGGGCACTGCCGCCCTATCGGGTGGATCAGGTTGCCCGGCGATTCGGCGGCGGCGGCCATCCGCAGGCGGCGGGCTGTACCCTGCCCATGCCTTTGGCTCAGGCCGTGAGGGAAGTCGAAACGGCGCTGCATCAGGCGTTGGAGGAGCAGAGAAACTCATGAGTGAAGCGAAAAAGCCCCTCTGCGGCTTTCTGAATATTTTGAAGCCGCCGGGCATGACCTCCTCGCAGGTGGTCGGTTATGTGCGCTGGCTGCTGAACGGGGCCAAGGTAGGCCACGGCGGCACTCTCGATCCGGAGGCCTCCGGGGTGCTGCCGCTGATGATCGGCAAGGCCGCGCGGCTGTTCGACTACATGCAGGAGAAGGAAAAGGTCTATGTGACGGAGGTCGCTTTCGGCGCGGCCACCGACACGCAGGACGCGCAGGGGCGGGTGATCGCATCCGGTGAAAATTACCCGGACGAAGCGGCCCTGCGGGAAGTGATTTTCTCCTTTACGGGGCAGCTGTGGCAGCGTCCGCCCATGTACAGCGCGCTTAAGCAGGACGGGCAGCGCCTGTACGAGCTGGCCCGGAAGGGCCGGACGGCGGAGATCCCCAAGCGGGAGGTCACGGTACATTCACTGGAACTGCAGAGCATGACGGAGAACCACGGCGCGCTGCTGAAGGTGCGCTGCTCCAAGGGCTTCTACGTTCGCACTCTGTGCAACGATCTGGGCGAAGCGCTGAACTGTCCCGCCCATATGCGCTTTTTGCTGCGGGCGGAAAGTGGGGCCTTTACTCTGCAGACGGCGGTCACGCTGGAACGGCTCCGTCAGGCCAAAGAAAGCGACGACCTCGAAACGCTGCTGCTGCCGCCGGAGACGGTGCTGCGGCATTTGCCGTGGCTGGAAACGCCCGCCCGGCTGGAAAAACCTCTGCGCAACGGCGGCATGCTGCCGGTTTCTGCCTTTGAGGGCGGAGAAAAAGTCCCGGAGGGCGGCGACGCCTGTCTGTGGCTGTCGGGCGAACTGATGGGCGTAGCCCGTCGGCAGAACCATGAATGGAAGATTCGCACCTGGCTGGGCGAGTGAGGGGATCAAGATGAAAGTCATTCTGAACGGTAAACACAGCGAAGAATCCAGCGTGCTGGCGCTGGGCATGTTCGACGGCGTGCATATCGGCCATCAGGTGCTGCTGGAGCGGGCCCGGACGCTGCATATGCGCTGGGGCGCGCCGGTGGTGGTCTGCACCTTTGCCCGGCACCCTATGGAGCTGATCGCCCCCGAAAGGGCCCCCCGGCTTCTGACCACGCTGGAGGAGCGGATCTCTTTGCTCTCCCACGCCGGGGCGGACGTGTTTTTAGCCATGCCCTTTGACGAGCAGATGCGGGATCAGCCGCCGGACTGCTATGTGGGCGAACTAGTGCGCCGTCTGCACCCCAAGGCGGTGGTTTGCGGTTATAATCACAGCTTCGGCGCAGGCGGAAGTGGTTCACCGGCGCTGCTGCAGGCATTGGGAGCGGCGCTGGGCTTCGAGGTCAGCGTGGTGCCGCCCATCACCCTGCACGGGCAGGAGGTCAGCTCTACCGCCATCCGGCAGAAGCTGGCTCAGGGCGACGTTTCCGGGGCCCGGGCGCTGCTGGGCAGGCCCTACAGCCGCCGGGTCGAACTGACCCACGGAGAAAACGAGTGGTCGCTCCGTTTGCTGGACGAGGAAAAGCAGGGCCTTCCGGCCGGAAAATACCGCTGCGTGTTTTCCGCCGGCGAGCAAAGTCTGCCCGTTACCGTTCTGCTGAACGGGGAAACGGATGGACGGCTGCTTTTAAGCGGCGAAGAACCCAGTCTGCAAAAGAGCCTGAACGAAGGACGTGGACGGCTGTTTTTCTGGCAGGCTGCGAAGTGACCTTAAAGGGGCGGAAACTGGTTCGCAGGAAAATGCTATGAAAGCTTCTGTCTCTAAAAACTTCGGCCGGAGGCGTCTATTCCTGACCCTTCGCTTTTGAGATAAACGAGGACGGACGATGCGCTCCGTCCTTTTTGCTTTTCGGAAAAAAACAGCCCGCTTCTGTCATTGCTATCCGCCCCGGCCCTGTGCTAAGGTGGTGCTGTCCCGTCAACGAGGATGGGATTACGAAAGGGGGCAGGGCGATGAAGAAGGAAGTCTGGAAAATAGCGCTGAGAGAATCGCTGCCGATTTTGCTCAGCTATGTTTTTATTGCGATCGCGTTCGGCATCACCATGTCGGACGCGGGCTATCCGTGGTACCTGTCGCTTTTGTCCAGCGTGGCGGTGTATACGGGCGCGTTCCAGTTTGTGCTGGTGTCCCTGATGGCGGGCGGAGCTTCCCTGATGACCGTAGCCGTGACGGCGCTGCTGATGAACAGCCGCCAGACGTTCTACGCCCTGAGCTTTGTGGACGAGTTCCGCAGCATGGGAAAGAAAGCGCCGCTGATGGTCCATACGCTGACGGACGAAACCTACGCGGTGGACTGCAGTCTGCCCCGCGACCTGCCCGAACGGAAGAATGTGCTGTTCCTCGTGGCAGTGCTCAGCTATGCCTATTGGATATTGGGCACGCTGATGGGCGCGGCGCTGGGGCAGATTCTCCCTTGGAATCTGGAAGGCATCGACTTCTGTATGACGGCTCTGTTCGTGGTCATTCTGATGCAGCAGTGGGAAAAGACCACCGACCATTTCCCGGCGCTGCTGGGTGGGGGAATGGCGCTGGTGTGCCTGACCGTGCTGGGGCCTGACCGCTTTATGCTGCCTGCGCTGCTGATCACATCGGCTATTCTGTTTGTGACGAGAACCGGGGAGGTGCGGGCAAAATGAGTCTTTCTGCTGCGGTCGTTTCGATTTTGACCTCGGCGGCGATCACGCTGGGGCTTCGTGCATTTCCGTTTCTGGTGTTCGGCAAACAGCGCCGGATGCCGGATAAACTGGTCCGGCTAGGCGATATGCTGCCCTCGGCTATCATGGCGGTGCTGGTGATCTACTGTCTGAAGGACATGGGAACCGACTGGATGGGGATCGGTCTGCCCAAACTGGCGGCGGTAGTGATGGTCATGCTCAGTTATCATCTCAGCCGCAATACGCTGGTGAGTATTTTCGTAGGCACCGCCGGATATATGCTGCTGATTCGGCTGCTGTGAAGGTTTGAAATTCACAAACTGCTAATGTGCGCGGCTTTCCCGGCCGCGCACGTTGTTTTAATCTCCCAAGGGGCGCATTTTACAGAACGCAGGAAACACAATGCTTTGCAACGGATCCTGTCTTTCTTTTCCAAATACTCCAAAAGCCAATTTTTACAATTTGAAGAAATTTTTCGTTTTCCCCCGAAAATGCATTGACAATGCGTGATAAAAAACGTACAATTTTCACGTTGCTCCAAAAAACATTCGGAAAAGGAGAGACCCTCACCATGGAAAAGCTGTTTCAGCTCAAAAAGCACAACACCAACGTCCGCACGGAAGTGATCGGCGGCCTGACGACCTTCTTCGCGATGGCTTACATCATCTTCGTCAACCCCAACTTCCTGTCCCAGACGGGCATGGATCACACCGCCGTCATGCTGGCCACCTGCGTTTCCGCCGCTATCGGCTGTTTCCTGACCGCCTTCATGGCGAACGTCCCCTTTGCGCAGGCTCCCGGCATGGGTCTGAACGCCTTCTTCACCTACACCATCTGCTTCGGCATGGGCTACACCTGGCAGCAGGGTCTGGCGATCGTGTTCATCTCCGGCCTGATCTTCCTGGCGATCTCCATCTCCCCGATTCGTAAGCAGATCATTGACTCCATCCCCGCGCCCCTGAAGGCTGCCATCAGCGCCGGTATCGGCCTGTTCATCTGCCTGATCGGTCTGCTGAACGCCGGGATCGTCACCGCCGGCAACAACCTGCTGGATCTGAGCAGCATCACCTCCGGCCCCGCCCTGCTGGCGCTGATCGGTCTGATCATCACCGGCATCCTGATGGCCTGGAAGGTCAAGGGCGCCCTGTTCATCGGCATTCTGGTGACCACCGTCATCGGCATCCCCATGGGCGTGACCAATCTCTCCAACGTGAGCATTTCCTTCGAGGGCATCTCCATCGCCCCCACCTTCTTCAAACTGAGCTTTGTGGGCCTGCTGTCCAAGGGCATTCTGCCTTTGCTGACCGCCATCGTGACCTTCGCCATGTGCGACTGCTTTGACACTGTGGGTACCCTGATCGGCACCGCAGGCAGCGCCGGGATGCTGGACGAAAACGGCAACCTGCCCCGCGGCGACAAGGCGCTGATCGCTGACGCTGTGGCCACCTGCACCGGCGCTCTGATGGGCACCTCCACCGTGACCACCTTCGTGGAGTCCTCCACTGGTATCTCCGAAGGCGCCCGCACCGGTCTGAGTTCCGTGGTCGTGGGCATCCTGTTCCTGCTGGGCTGCGTGCTGGCCCCCATCGCCGGTATCATCCCCTCCGCCGCTACCGCCCCCGCGCTGATCATCGTCGGCATGTTCATGATCGGCAACGTGGCCAAGATCGACTGGAGCGACGTGGAAGTGGCGCTGCCCTGCTTCCTGACCATCGCCATGATGCCCTTCGCCTACTCCATCTCCGACGGCATCGGCTTCGGCTTCATTTCCTACACCCTGATCAAGATGGCCCGCGGCAAGTTCAAGGAAGTGCCCGTGCTGCTGTACATTCTGTCCGCCCTGTTCGTGGTGATGTACATTCTTGCTGCACTTTGATCCAAAGTGTGTTATAATGAATGGCGGGGTGCCCAGCGCCCCGCCATTTGACTTGTTTTGAAGGAGTGGAACCCAAGATGTTCTATACGATGAACGTTGCTGGCCTCAAGCGCGACCTGCCCCTGTGCCGGGTGAACGACGAGCTCTACATCGGCGCTTTCGTCATCTTCGGCGACGTGGAGCTGACCGTGGCCTGCGCCCGGGAGCTGCTGAAGATCGCCCCGGAGCACGACATCCTCATCACCGCCGAATCCAAGGGCATCCCGCTGGTCTACGAAATGGCCCGTCAGCACGGCGAAAACCGCTACCTGATCGCCCGCAAGGCCGCCAAGCTCTACATGAAGAACGTTTTCTCCACCGAGGTCACCAGCATCACCACCGAAAACCGGCAGATGCTCTGCATCGATCAGGACGACGCGGACTTCATGCGCGGCAAGCGCGTTCTGATCGTGGACGACGTGATTTCCACCGGCGAGTCCCTCAAGGCTGTCGAAAAGCTGGTCAAGCAGGCGGGCGGCAACGTGGTAGGCAAGATGGCCATTCTGGCCGAGGGCGCCGCACAGGATCGCCCCGACATCCTTTACCTCGAAAAGCTCCCCCTCTTCAACCCCGACGGCACCATCAAGCAGGGCTAAAGCCCTGCACCCGCTTCTGCGCGGCGGAGCCGCGCAGGGGCATAGAGGGACATGCAGGTTGGCCGGGGTTTTACCGCCGCTCGGCGACAGGCCTCGCGGCTCGCCGGTCTGGCAGGGCTAAAGCCCTGCACCCACTTCTGCGCGGTGGAGCCGCGCAGGGGCATAGAGGGACATGCGGCTTGGCCGGGGTTTTACCGCCGCTCGGCAACGGGCCTCGCGGCTCGCCGGTCTGGCAGGGCTAAAGCCCTGCACCCACTTCTGCGCGGTGGAGCCGCGCAGGGGCATAGAGGGACATGCGGCTTGGCCGGGGTTTTACCGCCGCTCGGCAACGGGCCTCGCGGGTCTGGTGCAGTTTTCTGACAGTTGAGTAGAAAAGACCGCCATTCGGCGACGGGGCCTCATGGTTCGCAATAAAAGCCAGCGTGGATATAAAATCCCGCTGGCCTTTTTCATTGCAAAAAATCAATAGAAAGAATCAAGTCTCTTTTTCTGTGCTGCGAAAAAGCACAAGCTGCAATGCAATATCCCAACTGGCATCCCTTTGAGTATGCCCCACGCCAGCGGCGGGGGAGCCGAGCGGCGTTAGGCAACGCAGGGAAAAAGGCCCGCCCATTTTGACGGCGGAAAAAGGTGAGCACGAGCGCGCTCAAAGCGTAAGTGATAGCTATCCAACTCCATTGCGCGCGACATTGCGAGCCCCGCTGTCAAAATGGGCAATAAAAGCCTTTTTCCCGTAGTGCCGTGCCGCTGGCTTTCTTTTGCACACTTTTCTTTCGCCATCGAAAGAAAAGTGTGAGCGCCCCATGGGACGGCAAGTCCCACTCCCGCGCCGTAGTCGGCGCGTCAGGCCCCCACAAGGGAAATTTTCATGGCAAAATTGTCGCATCCCGATGCTTGCACGGGGCTTTCCGCTCGCCCCCTGCACCCCTTCGGGCCGTCGAAAGAAAAGCACGCCCCGTGGAATTTCAAGTCACGCTCCCGCGCCGGACGTCAAGCACCCAGCGGGGAAAAACTCTCGGCATAACTCCCGTGCGCGGCGTGAGCAGTATCTTTTCGATTGCTTCATTCCCTATTAGGGCGTAGTCATCGAGAAATCCCAAAATAAAAACCTGCTACGGAGCAAATAATCAGCGCTCCCGTGACGCTGCGCCGCTTTTGAATGCCATGTATTTCAGACAAAGAAGCGCTTCAAGGACGAAACCCGCTCCCGCCAGTACTTCATCTGCTGTGCTCCTTGCAGCTCCATTCTGTTACATCCAGCCGGAATACCGCTGTTCTCTCCAACATGGCCGAAGGAAAATCCCATTCCTTCCCCGGCGCGTAATGTCTCATCAGCACGGTTAACCCGTGCTTTTTTTCTTCCAGATTTGAGAGAATCTCTATTTTCCCTTTCCCGATCACACTTTGATAGAGAAAAGAACAGGAGTACGCCTGTGCGCCCGGTACAAGCACGTGACCCGTGTCCATCTCAAACCCCACGCACGGATTTTTCTGCATCAACTCCACTTTTTTCCCTGACGAAGCCCCGTGAAAATAAAGCGTCAGCTGCTCACTCGGCCCCGCTTCAACGCCAAAATTCATCGGGACGATGTAAGGCCCGTCCGGCTCGCTGAAAGCCACGCGGCAGCAGTCGCAGCTCTGAATGATTTCCAGTACGTGATTCCAGTCGGTTACGGCGCGCTCCCGCCGTCTCATGGGGGACAGCATAAAAATCCCTTCTTTCTGTGTTTGCGGAGTAGAAATCCGCCATTTCCTGTTTTTGTATGCTTTTCCATTTCGCCGGTCATGCTATCACCGGGAGGGATGGATATGTCCGAAGGACTGATGACGGAGCGGGAATGGCGCAGACAGTACGTCCGCATAGCCCGAAAGAGGACGGACTGCTGGGGCGCTCAGTGCTGGAAGCCGAAACCGCGTTGGCGGCAAAACCGCCGGAATTGGGCGCTCCTGTTGCTGGGCGCGTGGGCAGTCGCACTTTTGCTGCCGGTCATAGCCGCACCTTCCGTCCCACGGGAATACAGCCAGTTGCAGCAGACGGAAGAAGCCCTCCTGGCAGCGCGTCCCCAAAGCAGCGCCGTTTCCTATGTCCTCCCGGAGGGGATCACCTGCTCCCGGCAAATTTTTCCAAAGGAACAGCTGCTGCGGGGAAAACTGCTGTATCTGGACGAAAACCATGTCCTCCCGGATGGAACGCCTGCACCCAACACCATGAGCATCGCCCGATACGGCAATGGCATGGTGCCGGTCAACGATCTGACCATCAAGAGCGGCAAGGAAACCATTCGGGCGCTGGCGCGTCTGTTTGCGGCTTTGCGGGGCAGCGGCGCGGATGGTTTCAAGGTCAGCCGGGGTACCATGACGCCGCTGGAACAGCGGGAATGGCGGCTGAATCGCTTTCGGGTGCTGGCAGCCAGTCATTCTTTGGAGAAAGCCGCAGAACGGGTCCTGCAGGAGACGGACAAGCCCGGACAGGGCGAACTGCTGCAGGAGTATACGGTCGAGATTTCCGCCCCGCCGGACGCAAACCGCCCGCTGGAGGAAACTCCCCGCGGGCGGCTTTTACTGCAGACGGCCTGGCGCTATGGCTTTGTGATCATCTCGACTTCCCGGAACGGAGCCCGGCTCCGATATGTGGGGGAAGCCCATGCCGCCGCCATGACTTGCCTTGGGCTGAATTTTGCGGAATATCTGGCCTTCCTGCACCAGCACCGGCAGGTGATGATCCGCCCGACCGGCGAGGTGGGCTACTGGATCGTCTGCCGTCCTGTGCAAGGAAATTACGTGGAGTTTTCGCTCCCGGAGGGGGCGGCGTGGGAGGTCAGCCTGGATAATCTTGGCTATGCCGCAGCGGCTTGTACGCTGACGGTTACTTCCACTCCTCCATAAGAGCGTCTTCCATGCCGGAAACCTCGCAGACCCGCTTGTGACGGATGGGCAGAGTCTCCAACTCCCGAATCTGCCGGGGTACAGGCACGCCGGAAAGTTCTTCCAGCTTTTGGGCGCACTGGAAAGCGTCCATCCCTTTCACCGCGTCCTCGCCCTGCAGGCTGGCCAGCACACTTTCGGAGAACTTGTAAGGGCTGGCGGTGGACAGGATGACAGCGGGGGTGTGATCGCCGGTTTCCTCCCGGTATTGCTTGAGGGCATAGCTGGCGACGGCCGTGTGAGGATCCATCAGATAATGGAAGCGCTCGAAGATACGGCGAATTTCCGCAGCCGTCATGAAATCGTCCGCGTATCCGGCCCAGAAGGTTTTTTTCAGCTCCTTCAGACGCTGCGCGCCGATGGAGAAGCTGCCGCCCTCGGAGGAAAGCAGGGCCATCCACTCCCGCACCAGCGCGGGGTCCCGACCGGTGCTTTCGAACAGAAGCCGTTCCAGATTGGAGGAAATCAGAATGTCCATGCTGGGGGACATGGTCTGGAAGAAGGCACGATGGGTGTAATAAGTGCCATCGGCGAAGAAGTCGGTCAGCACGTTATTGCGGTTGCTGGCGCACAGCAGACGGGCGATGGGCAGTCCCATGCGCATGGCGTAGTAGCCCGCCAGAATGTCGCCGAAGTTGCCGGTGGGCACCACAAAGTTGATGGATTGGCCCATGCGGATGGAGTGCTTCTGCACCAGCTGAGTATAGGCGTTGAAATAATAGACGATCTGCGGGGCAAGACGGCCGAAGTTGATGGAATTGGCCGAGCTGGGCAGCTTGCCCATGGCGTTCATCTTCTCCCGGAATTCCGCGCTGGAGAACAGACGCTTCACGCCGGTCTGCGCGTCGTCGAAATTGCCCTTCACGCCGATGACGTGGGTATTGCCGCCGCCGGTAGTGGCCATCTGCAGTTCCTGCATACGGCTTACGCCGCCGTAGGGGTAAAATACCGTGCAGCTGGTGCCAGGCACGTCCTTGAAGCCTTCCAGCGCGGCCTTGCCGGTATCGCCGCTGGTAGCCACCAGAATGCTGATCTCCCGGTCCTCATCGTTCTTCTTCGCAGCCAGACGAATCAGGTGGGGCAGCAGATTCAGCGCCACATCCTTAAAGGCCAGCGTGGGACCGTGGAACAGCTCCAGCACGTGCACGTCCGGCATCAGGGTATGCAGCGGCGTGACGGCGGGGTCGTCAAAATGCTTGTCGTCATAGGCTGCGTTGACCGACTGCTCGATCTCGGCAATGGTATAGTCCTCCAGATAATCCCGAAGGATCCGCGCCGCCTGCTCCTGATAGCTGGCCCCGCACAGGGAAGCCATGCGTTCGCTGGAAAGCTGGGGGAACATGCTGGGCACATATAGTCCGCCATCCTTGGCCAGCCCCCACAAAATAGCCTGAGAGGCGGTCACGCACGCACCGCCGCGGGTGGAAAAGAACGACATAGGCACACACTCCTGTCTTTCCGGAAAAGCCGGAAATTCTACTTCGATCCAATCCTATCATACAACGTCCCGGCGGGCGGTGTAAAGGGCTGGCCCGTCTTTTCTCAGCATTTTCTCATTTCTTCCCAAGCGGCGCTTCAGTTACTTTGAACGCGCGGCTTCTTTTCTCTGTGGACAAAAAGTGCTATGATGAATCCGTACCAAGCGCCAAAGGCGCGGGAAAGGGAGAAGAAACCATGACGCAAAACGATAACGGCGGGCTGGGGCCCGAAGGCAGCTATTACGAAGCCGTGGAGAAAAAACGGCAGGAGGAAAAGCGCCGTAAGCAGGACGCGCTTTTTCCCATTGAAATTACGGCGCTTTATCTGGTACTGGGCGCGGTTTTCCATCTTTGGCATCCGGGTTGGCTGATCTTTCTGACCATTCCGTTGCACTATATGCACCCCAAAAACCGGCTGGAACAGCTGAGCAACCCCATTCTGGTCACGCTGATCTATCTGGTGCTGGGATTTTTTTTCAACCTGTGGCATCCGGGCTGGCTGGTCTTTCTGGCCATCCCGCTGGGCGCAATAGCGAACCACTAACGAACGAAGGAAACGGGGAAAAAGAAAATGCGCAGAGAAACCATCACCAAAACCGTCAAAGGCGGCATTACCTTCGGCAGCGCGCTGGCCATGGTCATCAGCTATGTGAACTGGCATTCCGTGGGCTGGGCCATCTTTCATGGCCTGCTGAGCTGGGTGTATGTGATCTATTATCTCATTCGGTATTAAAAAGCGGCTTGTAAAACCCGCCCCGGACGATGAAAAGTCCGGGGCGGGTTCCTTTCTAAAAATAGTGAACGCGCAGAAAGTATTGCCTTCTGCCGGGCAGGATAGAGGTACTAAAACCTTAAGCTGTGCTCCTTCTCCGGCAAAGCCATTTCAAGGGACAAACGGCAGCAAAAGCCCGAAGCCTGTGGTCACAAAGAATGGACAAACAGGGAACCCCGTCCCGGATAAAGAGAAGCCCGGGACGGATCCTTATGGAGTTTCAGCGAATGAACGTTGCTCCGTGGCGCTGCTTAGGGGCCACAACTCCAAAAACCGTTCCACTTCATAGGCATAATCCCGCTCCGGGACGCCTTCCGCCACGATCAGCGGGGAGGAAGCCAGCGTGCGGCCGTCCAGCATCAGGCGGACTTCGCCGATCTCGTCCCCCAGCTGGAACCCGGCGGGCAGTTCGTCCGGCAGGGTGTATTCCAGCGTAGGCACAAGCCCCTTCCGCACCGGCGCGCCCAGCTCACGCTGGGTCACAATGGAGACGGTCTCCCGAACACCGTCCTGCACCGGCAGGACGCGCACGCTTTCCCCGGCGGCAAAAGCCGTGAAGTACTCGTATTCCGCAAAGCCCATGTCCAGGATCCGCTCCGCCTCCTGAAACCAGTCGGGGCAGTTCAGCACCACGCCGATCAGCTCCAACCCGTCCCGCTTGGCCCCGAAGACCAGACAGCGGCCCGCCGCCTTGGTGTAGCCGGTCTTGATGCCGGTGGCCCCGTCATAATCGGCCAGCAGGCGGTTTTTGTTGTTGAGGATGCGGGAATAGCTTCGGCCTTCCCACGGGATGGAAGCCCGTCGGGTGGAGACGATCTCCCGAAATTCGGGGTGGTTCATGGCCTCCCGGGCGATCAGCGCCAGATCGTAGGCCGTGGTGTGGTGGCCGGAGGTGGGCAGACCGTTGGGGCTGAGAAACACGGTGTTCTGGCACCCAAGCTCCGCTGCCCGTTCCGTCATCCGACAGCAGAAAGCGTCCACGCTGCCGCCGATGTGCTCGGCGATGGCAACCGCCGCGTCGTTGCCGCTGGCCAGCATCAGCCCATAGAGTAGGTCGCGCAGGGTGATCTTTTCCCCTTCGGAAAGGTAGATGCTAGTGCCCGGTACGCCGAAGGCATTTCGGCTGACCGTCACCACATCGTCCAGATTCCCTTCTTCCAACGCCAGCAGGGCTGTCATGACCTTGGTGGTGGAGGCCATGGGCAGGGCGGTTTCTTCGTTGCAGCGGTAGAGCACCCGCCCGGTGTTTTTTTCGATCAGCACCGCAGCCTTGGCGGAGGTCTCGATGAGCTTTTCCTCCTGGGCGCGGGCGTGGCCGTTGAGGAGGGTCAGCGCCGCGCAGCAGACGAACAGAAACAATCGGCGGAACCGTTGGAAAAGACGATCTTTCATTGCAGCTCGCCGTCCAGAAGCTCATCGTCGGTCTTTCCGAAGATTTTGTTTTTCTTCTTTTCGTCCTTGGCGTTTAATTCCTCGATCAGCTGGGGCAGAAGCTCCACCATGCGTTCCATGGCGCCGGTGGTCTGGGCGGGCAGCATTTTCACCTGCTTGTCCGTCACCACCAGAAAGCCCACCGGCTGCACCGATACGCCTGCGCCTGTGCCGCCCGCAAAGGGGAAGATGTCCGTGGGCACGGGCTTTTGCTTGCCGTCCTCTACGGCGTATTCGCCGCCGCCCGCCACAAAGCCGAAGCTGACCTTGGAGATGGGAATGATGGTGGTGCCCTTCTGATCCATGACCGGCGCGCCTACCACCGTGTTCACGTCCACCATGCCGCGGATGCTCTCCATGGTGGTCTGCATCATATTGTCGATGGGATGTTGCTGCTGCATCGTTGTTCCTCCTTGAAAATGAGTGTGGGAATGGGTCAGACCGCGGCTGCCGGCCGTTCGCCGGACGCGTACTGCCTGCGGCTGCGCAGGTAGACCGAACCCATCAGGGCTATCGTTGGAATTAGACTGCCCAGCCGCAGGCCGACTATACCCTCCACCAGCGCTTCCGTGCCGCTTCGGGAAAAATCCGCCTGTAAATGACAGCGGAAGACCCCGGGAAGCGCGCCGGTCAGCCGCAGAGTCTCCGTCAGGGTGCGCAGGGCGCAGAAGCACAGGGTGTTCAGTGCCGCGTCCTCCATGGAAAAACGCAGGAAGACCGCGCATTTCCGCAAATGGAGCATCCGGGCAAAACGCCGCAGCACCGCCTTGTCCGTCAGGGTACGAAGAAGCGCCGCGTCTGTGGAAAGCAGCTTCCGCAGCCCCTTCTTTCGAGAGACGGGCGTTTCGCCGTCCGGGTCTCCCAGCGGGGCGGTGCGGCGCAGGGGCAGCCCCGCCGCCCGAAATTCCACCCGGTAGCCCGAGCGCCGGCCCAGCCGAACCCGAAAATGAACGCTGACGGGCAGGATCATCAGACTGTAGATCAGCAGGGACAACAGGTACAAATTCACGTTTTTTCCCTCCCAAGGCGTATTGTTTACGGTTTCTTCATTTTTACGCTACGCTTTTTCCGAAAATATAGGTTATGATAAGAAAGAACCTTAGGAAAGGAGTCTTTTCTCCTATGAGCAGACTGATCGGTATTGACCTTGGCACCACAAACTCCTGCGTTGCGACGATGGAAAACGGCGAAGCCGTGGTCATCCCCAATGCGGAGGGCGGACGGACGACCCCGTCCGTGGTAGCCTTTACCAAAAGCGGGGAGCGTATCGTAGGCGCGGCGGCCAAGCGGCAGGCCGTGACCAACGGGCCCCGCACCATTTTTTCCATCAAGCGGGAGATGGGTACGGATAACCGGGTAAACATCGACGGCAAGAAATACACGCCCCAGGAAATTTCCGCCATGATCCTGCAAAAGCTCAGGCAGGACGCGGAGGCCTATCTGGGCGAAACCGTCACGGACGCGGTCATCACCGTGCCCGCCTATTTCAGCGACGGTCAGCGGCAGGCCACCAAGGACGCGGGCCGCATCGCCGGACTGAACGTGCTGCGCATCATCAATGAGCCCACTGCCGCGGCGCTGGCCTACGGCGTGGACAAGGGCGGTTCCCAGCGCATCATGGTGTACGATCTGGGCGGCGGCACCTTCGACGTGTCCATTCTGGACATCAACAACGAGGTCATCGAGGTGCTGGCTACGGCGGGCAACAACCGGCTGGGCGGCGATGACTTCGACGCGTGCGTGTCCAACTATCTGGTGGAGGAGTTCCGCCGCCGGGAGCATATCGACCTGACCCACGACCAGACCGCCATGAGCCGCATTCGGGAGGCGGCGGAAAAGGCTAAGATCGAGTTGAGCGCGGCCATGACCACCACCGTCAGCCTGCCGTTCCTGACCTCCGGCCCGGACGGGGCAAAGCATCTGGAGATCGACCTGACCCGGGCCAAGTTCGACGAGCTGACCGCCCATCTGGTGGAAGCCACCGTCGGCCCGGTGGAGCAGGCGCTGCGGGACGCGGGCCTTCAGGCGCGCGATTTGAGCCGGGTACTGCTGGTGGGCGGCTCTACCCGCATCCCCGCCGTGCAGGCGGCGGTCAAGCGTCTGACCGGCAAGGAACCCAGCAAGGACATCAACCCGGACGAGTGCGTAGCCATGGGCGCGTGTCTGCAGGCAGGCGTACTGGCCGGTCAGGTCAAGGGGCTGCTGCTTCTGGATGTAACGCCCCTTTCGCTGGGCATTGAGACTGTGGGGGACGTGTTCTCCCGGATCATCGACCGCAATACCACTTTGCCCGTACAGCGCAGTCAGGTGTTTACCACTGCCGCCAATTTCCAGACCTCTGTGGACATCCACGTGCTGCAGGGCGAGCGGGAGATCGCCAGCTGCAACAAGACGCTGGGTCGCTTCCGCCTGACCGGCATCCGCCGGGCCTTGCGGGGCATTCCGCAGATCGAGGTCACGTTCTCCATCGACGCCAACGGTATCGTAAACGTGTCCGCCAAGGACTTGGGCACGGGTAAGCATCAGGAGATCACCCTGACCCAGTCCACCCACATGTCCGACGCGGAGATCGAACAGGCCATGCGGGACGCGGAACGCTACGCCGCCGAGGACGCGCGCCGCAAGGAGAGCGCCGAGGTTCGCAATCAGGCGGAGCAGCTGCTTTACGAATCCAAAAACGCCCAGCGCAGGCTGAGCCGGGAGGACAAGGAACGCATCGAGGGCCTGCGCAAGCAGGTGGAACAGGCCATGCAGGGCACGGATGACGGCGAGCTGAAGCGCCGCATGGCGGAGCTGACCAACGCCCTGCAGGCAGTGGGACGCTATACGGACAACAGCGCCGCCGACGACACAGACGGCGCGGTGGACGCGGATTTCAGCGACTCTCATGAGGAGAAACACTGATGTTCGGCTATGTGACCGCTTCGGCGGAAATGCCCGAGGAACGCCGGAAACGCTATCGTGCCTACTACTGCGGCCTGTGCCGCAATTTGGGCCGGCGCTACGGTGCGGCCGGCCGGATGACCCTGAGCTACGACGCGGTGTTCCTGTACATGCTGCTTTCTTCTCTCTACGAGCCGGAGGAACAATGCAGGCAGGAGCGCTGTCTGCCTCATCCCATGAAAGAACATGAGTTTGTGGAAAATCCGCTGGCGGATTACGCTGCGGACGTGAATCTTCTGCTGAGCTACCACAAATGCCGGGACGACTGGCAGGACGAACACCGGCTCTCCGGCCGGGCGGAGGCGGGGCTTCTGCAAAAGAGCTTTGCTTCGATCGAAGCCCGTTACCCGGAGAAAAGCGCCGTGCTCAAGCGGTGCTTGGACGAGATTCATCAGGTCGAAAAGTCCGGCACGCTGGAACCCGACCGTCTGGCCAACCTGACCGGCGAAATGCTGGGCACTCTCTATCGCTGGCGGGAGGACGAATGGGCGGACAGTCTGGAAAAAATCGGCCAGTCGCTGGGACGGTTTATTTACCTGATGGACGCATACGACGATCTGGAAGGCGACCTTCACCACGGGCGGTACAATCCGCTCCGGGAGCTTTCCAAACAGGAGGATTTCGAGGAACTGATCCGGCAGAGTCTGATGCTGGTGATGGGGGAATGCACCCGGGAATTTGAGCTTCTGCCGCTGATCCGGGATGTGGACATTCTTCGCAACATCCTCTACGGCGGCTGCTGGGGCCGATACCAGCTCAAGCAGCAGAAGCGGGAAAAGGACAAGCCCGCCGTAAAGCGGCAGGGCAGACAGGAGGGCGGGGCATGAGAGACCCCTATGAGGTACTGGAGCTGAAGCCGGGCGCCACCGACGACGAGATCAAGGCGGCCTACCGGCGGCTTGCCAAGAAATATCACCCCGATCTGAACGGCGGTTCCGCCGAGGCGGAGGCCAAGATGAAGGAGGTCAACGAGGCTTACTCCATCCTTATCAAGCACAAGGGCAGCTATCAGAGCGGCAGCTACGGCTCGACCGGCGGGTACGGTTCCGGCGGAGGGTATGGTTCCTCCGGCGGCAGTTATGGTTCGGGCAGCTATGGCGGCTACGGCCAGTCCGGCGGAGGATATGGCGGCTACGGCGGCCAGCGCCAGTCGGGCAATTATGGCGGTGGGTTTGATTTCGGCGGCTTTGACTTCGGCGATTTCTTCGGCGGCGGTCAGCAGCGGAATTATCAGACCAGCAGCTACACGGAGAACGATCCGGAGCTGAAAAACGCTTCCAGTGCGGTATTGAGCGGCCGGTATTCGGACGCGATCTCGCTGCTGCGGGCCGTGCAGAACCGCAAGGCTGCGTGGTACTATTGGAGCGCCAAGGCCAATCTGGGCCTGGGCAACCGAGTGGCGGCGCTGGATCACGCCCGGAAGGCCGTCCAGATGGCCCCGGACGAACCCGCGTTCCGGGAACTTCTGGCGCAGCTGAACGCAGGCGGCGAAAGCTACGGCCGCCAATGGACGGGCGGAAACTTTGGTTCCTATTGTCTGTCCAATCCCATTCTCACCTGCTGCGCCATCAATATTTTCTGCAACTGCTGCTGCGGCAGCCGCGGGTTTTATTACGGCTGCTAACGCGAATTTCGGGAGGAAAAAGCAATGTCATTTTGGGAGAAAATCAAGCAATCTCTTCGGAACTTCATGTCCGGCCGCAACGGTGCGGACCGTCTGGGCCTGACGTTGTTATGGACTGGCCTGATTCTTTACATTCTGGGCACGCTGATCGGCGCGGCTTCCGGCACGTTCTGGATGCTGCTGGGTTCGCTGCTGAATCTGGCCGGATTCGCCTGCTACGTCCTGTGCATTTACCGCATGTTCAGCCGCAACCTGACGAAGCGTCAGGCGGAAAACCGCCGCTTCGAGTCGGCCTGCGCCCGCAGCAAGACTCAGCTCCGTCAGGCAAAGAACCGCTTCAAGAACCGCAAGCAATACAAATACTTCCGCTGCCCCAGCTGCAAGGCGTGGCTCCGTCTGCCCCGGGGCAAGGGCGTTGTGACCGTCACCTGCAGCCGCTGCCACACCAGCTTCACCCAAAAATCCTAGCAGGGGCAGTGCCCCTGCACCCCGGGCTGCGCGCCCTTAGGGCGCGCAGGGGC
>ERZ827458.333-NODE-333-length-73151-cov-21.621689_pt1 | contig 73151 bp, 56 predicted proteins | sample MGYA00519706_ERZ827458 | MGnify/ENA primary metagenome ERZ827458 (study PRJEB31778, sample SAMEA3449309) | human gut metagenome | biome: human gut; feature: human-associated habitat; material: faeces | place: United Kingdom | collected 2010/2012 ...
ATATGCTCAAAATCTGTAAAAAACTGCAAGAAAAACGAGTTGTTTTCGTCAAAATCCTTGCAATCATTATACCAGAAAATGGGGAAAAAGTCAGTAAAATCAAGTGTTTGCGGCTTAATCAGCAGACACTATTTACTATTAATCAAAACAAGGAGATGAAACAATGAAGAAAAAATTTGCACTTTTATTAGTATTTGTAATGGCAGTAGGATTTGTTGCATGTGTACAGGCAAAGGAAGGAAAAACGGAGGCAGCAAGTAATCCAGCCATTGAAACGACAGAGGTGAGCGAAAATACAGAAGTAAGCGAGGGTACAGAAGCAGGAACACTTGAATTTTTACAGATTACCACACTAAATGCTAACAAAGAAGAAGTAGAAATTACAGTTCCGTATAATCCACAGAGGATTGCCATTCTGGATTTAGCAGCTCTTGACATCAAAGACAATCTGGGGCTGGGGGACAGAGTAGTGGGAACCGCTAACACATCAATTGACTACCTTTCTGATTATGTGGGAAATTCAGAAATAAAAAATCTTGGCACAATTAAGGAAGCTGATATGGAGGCAGTAATGGAATGTTAACCGGATGTAATTTTTATCGGTGGACGATCGTCTGCATCGTATGATACCTTAAGTGAAATCGCACCGGTTATCTACCTTTCCACAGATGCAGAAATTGGGCTTGTGGAAAGTGTTATAAAAAATGCGACAACGATTGCTTCTCTATTTGGGCTTGAATCAGAAATCGAAGAAAAAACTTCTGATTTTGCAGAACGTATTACAGCATTATAAGCTGTTGTGGACGGAAAAACTGCATTGATTGGAATGACAACAAGTGGAAGCTTTAATCTGCTTGGAAATGACGGCAGATGTTCTATTATCGGTGTGGAAATTGGATTTAACAACCTTACAGCTTCTGGTACCGGGGCTGCCCAGATAGAAAAAAATACGGAGGAACAGAATTCACAAGAGAAAAAAGGATATGGGAAATCTGATAATGCGAGTTCGCCACATGGAAATGAATCCTCCTTTGAAACAGTTGTGGCAGAAAATCCAGATTATATTTTTGTGATGGACCGTGACAGAGCAATTGGAACAGAGGGTGCGCAGCTGGCACAGGAAATTATGGAAAATGAACTAGTCATGAGTACAGATGCATATAAAAATGGAAATATTGTTTATTTGGAGCATCCGGCAGTATGGTATACAGCTGAAGGTGGAATCACTGCATTAGATGTTATGCTTCAGGATTTGGAAAGCACTCTTTTAGAGTAGGAATCTTAAAACTAGAAAAATTTTTGTTTGACATTTTTTAAAAAGAAAAATATAATAATTTCTAAACGAGTGGCAGACTAGCGTAAATCCAGTTTTGCTACTCGTTTTTTTTGTGCGCATGCTGTCGCACATTATAAAAATATATAATGCATTTTAAAGTGTGTAGCTTATCAGCGTAAGTCCAGCTTATGAGGTAAGTACACACTTTTTTTATGCAGAAAGGAAGGGTTAAGTTAAAATGGCAGAAAGTAACAAGATGAAGGAGATGCCGGTAAATAAGCTCATGGTTCAGATGGGAATACCGATGATCTTATCTATGGCATTGCAGGCGGTTTACAACATTGTAGACAGTGCCTTTGTTGGAAACATGAGATCAGGAAGTGAGGAGGCACTTAATGCACTTACACTGGTGTTCCCGGTTCAGATGCTCATGGTAGCAGTTGGAATCGGAACAGGTGTGGGAACAAATGCACTTCTTGCAAGAACACTTGGACAGGGAAATGGTAAAAAAGCAGCAAAAGTTGCGGGAAACAGTTTGTTTCTTGGGGTGATTATTTATGCGGTGTGTCTGTTGTTTGGAATTTTCGGAGTAAGAGCATATATCTCATCACAGACAATTGACCCTGAAGTTATATCAATGGGAACAGACTACTTAAGAATATGCTGCGTAATTTCTTTTGGAATTATTTTCTTTTCATTATTTGAAAAACTCTTACAGGCAACAGGACGTTCACTATATTCTACAATCGGTCAGGTCGTGGGTGCAGTGGTGAATATTGTTCTTGATCCGATTATGATTTATGGTATTGGGCCGGTTCCTGAAATGGGAGTGAAGGGAGCTGCATATGCAACTGTTATTGGACAGGTTGCGTCTGCAATATTATTGTTTGCATTTCATATGAAACTGAATAAGAAATTTGAACATGATGTAAAGTATATGAAGCCGGATAGCGTAATAATCAAGGGAATATACGCAATAGGACTTCCTGCAATTATTGCACAGGCACTTATGTCTATCATGGTATATGTGATGAATCTGATTTTGAAATTCAGTCCTTCCGCACAGACTGCATATGGATTGTTCTATAAAGTACAGCAGTTTGTATTGTTCCTCGCCTTTGGGCTTAGAGATGCAATCACTCCGATTATTGCATTTGCTTATGGTATGAGAAGTAAAAAGAGAATTCAGGATGGAATCAGGTATGGACTGCTCTATACAGTCGTATTAATGATTCTTGGAATTGCAATTACGGAAATTTTCCCTGGAGCTTTTGCAGCTTTATTCAATGCAGGACAGTCAAGGGAATATTTTATCGGAGCAATGAAGGTGATCTCAATAAGCTTTCTATTTGCTGGAATAAATATTGCTTATCAGGGAATTTATCAGGCACTGGATGGTGGCATTGAATCATTGGTAATCTCTCTTCTGAGACAGCTTATCATTATCCTGCCACTGGCTGGAATTTTTTCTGTGTTTGTCAGAAATGGTCAGATGGGAGTTTCTCTGATCTGGTGGGCATTTCCAGTAACTGAGGTTATTTCATGCCTGGCAGGATATGTATTTTTAAAGAGAATCAGAAAGAATAAAGTAGATGCTTTGAATTAAGGAGGAATAAGAAATGGCAAAGAGAATTATTACAATTAGCAGGGAATTTGGAAGCGGTGGTCGATTTATCGGTGAAGAGGTGGCAAAGAAACTTGGCATTGCCTATTATGACAAGGATGTCATTGGACAGATTGCAGAACAGTCAGGCTTATCACCGGAGTATATTAAGGAAAACGCTGAGTTATCTCCAAAGAAAGGTTTATTTGCATATGCGTTTGCCGGACGTGACATCACAGGAAAGTCCATAGAAGATATGGTATATGAGGCACAGAGAAAAGTTATTTTGGAGTTGGCTGGAAAGGAGCCTTGTGTAATCGTTGGAAGAAATGCTGATTACATTCTGAAAGACAGGGATGATGTGTTAAATGTGTTTATTCATGGGGATATGCCGGAAAAAACACAGCGTATCATAGGCTTATATAATGTTGAAGAGAAGGAAGCTGTCAAAATGATGACAGACACAGATAAAAGACGTATGACAAATTATAACTTTTACACCGAGCAGAAATGGGGAAAAGCCAGTAATTATACGTTGTGCCTGAACAGTTCACAGCTTGGCTATGACAGGTGTGAGAAGGTAATTGTGGAATGCAGTAAATAACTAGAAGTGATAATTTTATATTAGCGATTATTTATCTGGGAATCGCTGAAAGGAAGCTGCTTCCATAGAAGAAAATTATGTACATGAATCATAAAAAGAGACCGGAATCTGCAGAACCGAAAGGGGCTGCAGATCCCGTTTTTCTTCTTGCCGGAGCAGATCTTTTTTCTTGCCTGTGGTGCCAGCATGGTGTACTCTTAATACAGAATCCCTGCATGCCTTGGGGCGTATGCAGAGCGGAAGGATGAAGGACATGAAGGTATCATACATTGACCACAGCGGCTTTCTGGTGGAGACCGGAAGGTGTTATTATCTGTTTGATTATTATAGGAAGAAACTGCCACAGCTTGACTGTAAAAAGCCCATTTTTGTATTTGCCAGCCACAGGCATCCGGATCATTACAATCCGGAGATATTTACTCTGCTGCAGGAAATGGGGATAGAGCAGGTGACAGCGGTTCTTTCGAAGGACATTTCCCGGAAAAAGTATCCGGATGCAGAAGCTTACAGAGGAAATCTGTCTGTTGTGACTGTGAATTTTAATGGAGCTTATGGACTGCCCTGTGAGACAAAGCTGTATACCTTTCATTCCACAGATGAAGGAGTGGCATTCCTGCTCACGTGTCCGGAAGGGGTGCTGTATCATGCGGGGGATCTGAATGACTGGGTCTGGGAAGGGGAGCCGGAAAGGGATAACCGCCAGATGACAGGAAGCTATCGGCACGAGATCGATCTGATCGCCGGCCTGCTGCAGGATAAGGGAATACCGGCAGTAGAGCTTGCTTTTGTACCCCTGGATCCGAGGCAGGAAAAGGATTATGACAGAGGTCTGCTGTATTTTCTGAAGAAGATTCCGGTAAAGCAGGTATATCCCATGCATTACTGGGGAAACAGTGATGTGATCGGGCAGTTTCTCCGAGAATATCCGGAATACACCGGGATCATACAGGATACGGAGACAGCCGGGAAGGAAAAAGCTTAAAGGAAAGGAATCAGAATATGAAATTTAAAATGGTACACGAGAACTATAATGTGGCAGATCTGGACAGATCCCTTGCTTTTTATGAAAAAGCACTTGGACTTACAGAAAAAAGAAGGATTAACGGAGAAGGCTTTATTATTGCCTATGTGGGAAATGCAGAGAGTGATTTTGAGCTGGAGCTGACTTTTGTCAAGGATCATCCCCAGAACTATGATCTTGGAGAGTGCGAATTCCATCTGGCATTCAGGACAGCCGATTTTGAAGCAGCCCATAAGCTTCATGAGGAAATGGGATGTATCTGCTTCGAAAATCCGGAGATGGGAATTTACTTCATTACTGATCCTGACGGATACTGGCTTGAGATCATACCGGAGAGATAAACAGACCAAGATCCGGCGGCAGATAGGTAAACAACAGAAAACACGCAAAAGTGATAATGACAGCCGTCCACAGTGGGATCAGAAAGGGAACTCCCCTGCAGGACAGAGTAAGGCGGTATGTCCGGATGAAAGCGACCAGAACGGCAATTACAAAGGTAGTAATATCAAGTGCCATATAATTTTTGCCGAGGATTCCGGAATAGGTATAAAACAGCACCGGGATCAGGAAGGTGCCGGAGAGAATGCCGGCAGGCAGTGCCGAAGCGAGGCAGGGATAGTCCTCTTTCAGCCTGCTGTACAGGAAAAGGCCATAGAGAAGCGTGGGAAAAAAGATAAGCTTCATATGCTCCCAGATAGATTCACTGACCGGGAAGAAAAAGCCGATGATGAAGTTCTGCAAAGACCAGTCATACACAAAATGAGCAAGACTTCCGGTGAACAGAACAAAAATTATTCCAATGAGAGTAAAACGTTTTAAAGGATTCATAGAAGCAGTATATGAAGCTTACAGTAAAAAGATACATTTTGCGTGAGTCCATATGGTTTCTCATCTCAGCAAAAACGGTTACAGGATTAGAATGAGCAATAAGCATTCTTTATCATTACTATGTTGTGGTTTCGCATGCGGCGGGGCATGAGAAGAGAATTGTGAGTGTGGTGCCCCAGGAACAGAAAAAGAGAACAGTGAAAAAGGATAAACGGGGCACAGAAAGAGAAAAAAGAGTCAGATGCCCCGAAAAACCGAGAAAATTGTGAGAAAGCATAGAAAAGTTGAGAAAAATACCAAAAAGCGGGGCATGAGAAGAGAATTGTGAGTGTGGTGCCCCAGAAATAGAAAAAGAGAGCAGTGAAAAAGGATAAACGGGGCACAGAAAGAGAAAAAAGAGTCAGATGCCCCGAAAAACCGAGAAAATTGTGAGAAAGCATAGAAAAGTTGAGAAAAATACCAAAAAGCGGGGCATGAGAAGAGAATTGTGAGTGTGGTGCCCCAGGAATAGAAAAAGAGAGCATTGAAAAAGGATAAACGGGGCACAGGAAAGAGAAAAAGAGTCAGATGCCCCGAAAAACCGAGAAAATTGTGAGAAAGCATAGAAAAGGTGAGAAAAGTACCCAAAAGCGGGGCATGAGAAGAGAATTGTGAGTGTGGTGCCCCGGGAACAGAAAAAGAGAGCAGTGAAAAAGGATAAACGGGGCATAGAAAGAGAAAAAAGAGTCAGATGCCCCGAAAAACCGAGAAAATTGTGAGAAAGCATAGAAAAGTTGAGAAAAATACCAAAAAGCGGGGCATGAGAAGAGAATTGTGAGTGTGGTGCCCCAGAAATAGAAAAAGAGAGCAGTGAAAAAGGATAAACGGGGCACAGGAAAGAGAAAAAGAGTCAGATGCCCCGAAAAACCGAGAAAATTGTGAGAAAGCATAGAAAAGGTGAGAAAAGTACCCAAAAGCGGGGCATGAGAAGAGAATTGTGAGTGTGGTGCCCCAGGAATAGAAAAAGAGAGCATTGAAAAAGGATAAACGGGGCACAGGAAAGAGAAAAAGAGTCAGATGCCCCGAAAAACCGAGAAAATTGTGAGAAAGCATAGAAAAGTTGAGAAAAATACCAAAAAGCGGGGCATGAGAAGAGAATTGTGAGTGTGGTGCCCCGGGAACAGAAAAAGAGAGCAGTGAAAAAGGATAAACGGGGCACAGGAAAGAGAAAAAGAGTCAGATGCCCCGAAAAACCGAGAAAATTGTGAGAAAGCATAGAAAAGTTGAGAAAAATACCAAAAAGCGGGGCATGAGAAGAGAATTGTGAGTGTGGTGCCCCAGGAATAGAAAAAGAGAGCAGTGAAAAAGGATAAACGGGGCATAGAAAGAGAAAAAAGAGTCAGATGCCCCGAAGAGATCAGTAAACGGGACAAAGAAAAATACGCCGCAGGAAATGCGGCGTATTTTGGTGGGTGATTAAGTAAAATTGGACGCTGGCTGGCAGATTACTCTGCCAGCCAGCGCCGCAAAGTCAATAGCTTATTTACATCATACCGTCCTTGATCACATTGTGGTCACGGAGCAGTTTCTCTACGACAGTACCCTTTACTACATGGAGCAGAGGCTTCTTCAGTGCATTTAACGGGCCGGGAAGCTCGATCTCCAGAGGAGACATACCATCCATCAGCTTGACACTGCTGTCCAGAAGCTCTCTGATATCATAAACGCTGCCCCATACCTCCGGAACACCTCTGTCAACACCAAGCAGGCCGTAAACAGCTTCCATAGCGGTTCTGACAGAATATTCTGTAGTGAATACGGTATCTCTGGGAGTCTGTGCAAACTGGCCAAGGAATGCGAAGTTTACGCAGCCATCCGGGATGACATCAGGACGGTCACCGGCAGCTCTTGGCATGAAGAATGCGGTAATGTAAGGCATCATGGTAGGTACGCAGACTGCACTGTGCTCAGCCAGCTCAGCGATTTCTTCTACCGGAACACCAAGGTGATACAGCCACTCCTCAGTGATCTCCTTACCGGTACAATCCTTCATGGGCTTCTTGATATAGTCACCGGGTACATCTGTAAACAGACCATATACCCATACACAGACCTTTTCCTTGTCCTGAGTCTTGAACTGACCCTGACGGTTGATGGTCCAGCTCAGCAGCCAGCTGGAATCCTTGCAGCTTACGATACCGCCGGTAACAACCTTGCCGGTTCTGGGATCACGCTTGCAGATATTGGTGATATAAGGAATGATCTTGTCATCCAGTGTAGTAACAGTTGCGGATTCCCAGTTGGTCTTGGAAACATCGGAACAGAACTTTTCAGGATGTCCGAAGGATGGATCCTGTGCGGCGATATTCTTCCAGAGACTCCAAACGCCGCTGGTACGAACCTCAGCGTCTCCGTTGGGAGCGTGGTTCTGATCACCATAAATAGTGCCCTCTGTGCAGCTTCCGTTGGTAACAAATACCAGATCGTTTTCGGTAAGAACGATACCCTTTTCCACACCGTTTACTTTGCATTCAATGGCTTTGGCAACCTTCTTGTCGTCCTTAATGTCAAAGATAACGTTGGTAACCTCTGTGTTAAACTGAAAGTCAACACCAGCAGCCTCCAGATATTTCTGCATGGGCAGGATCAGGGACTCATACTGGTTATATTTGGTAAATTTCAGTGCACTGAAATCAGGAAGCCCCGAAATATGGTGAATGAATCTCTGGAAATAGAGCTTCATTTCAAGGGCACTGTGCCAGTTTTCGAAAGCAAACATGGTTCTCCAGTATAACCAGAAGGTAGAATCAAATACTTCCTCATCGAAAACATCTTCAATAGTCTTGTCATAAAGATCCTCGTCCTTTGTCATGAACAGCTTCATGATCTCCATGCAGCCCTTCTGACTTAAGTTGAACTTGCCGTCTGTATGGGCATCCTGGCCACGGTTCTGTGTTGCACGGCAGAGAGAGTAGTTGGGATCCTCTTTATTTAACCAGTAATATTCATCTAGGACAGAAGCACCGGGAATCTCGAGGGAAGGAATGCTGCGGAACAGATCCCACAGACATTCGAAATGGTTCTCCATTTCACGGCCGCCTCTCATGACATAGCCTCTGGAAGGATCAAAGATACCATCACAGGCACCGCCGGCGATATCCATAGCCTCAAGAATATGGATATGATCTCCCTCCATCTGGCCATCCCTTACAAGGAAGCATGCTGCTGCAAGAGAAGCAAGTCCACTTCCTACGATGTAAGCGCTCTTTTCGTCTACGCCATCGGGCTTCTTCGGTCTTGCAAAGGCCTCGTAGTTACCATTGGAATAATAAATTCCTTTACTGTTTTTGTCATACCTGCCAAGCTCGGTATTTCGGTATTCCTTTTTGGCAGCAGCAACAGATGCTGTTCTCTGCTTTTTTGCAGCGCCTGCCTTGCGGCTCTTTGATGCAACGGCTACAGCGCCTGCACCTGCAGCAAGAGCTGCCAGTCCGAGTGAAATATTTTTCTTTCCTGACATAATAAAAACCACCTTTCTTTTTATCCGATAGATTTAAAGCTGCTTTTTTGTTTCTGTGAACCTATAGTATGTGTTTTTTGAAGGAATTCCAATCAGCAAAAAACAGGGAGTGATAAAAATTTTATCATTGAGTCTATTTTGTAAAAAAAATTGCCAAAGATGGAGGTTTGGTAGTATAATTGCCGGGAATCAGATGAAGCTTATGGAAAGGAGCAGCTTAAAATGCTGCTGATGGTGATCTTTTAGTATGTATTCTTTATTACTTGCTGTGATTTATCTGGCATTTATCAGCCTTGGACTTCCGGATGCACTTCTTGGCTCCGGGTGGCCGACAATGTATACACGGCTGCAGGTTCCCTTCTCCTATGCGGGGATCATTACCATGATCATTTCGGCGGGAACCATTGTTTCCAGCTTTTTTTCAGACAGACTGACAAGGAAATTTGGAGCAGGACTGGTGACAGCGGTCAGTGTCCTTCTGACAGCAGGAGCCCTGTTTGGGTTTTCGGTATCAGATTCCTTTTACCTATTATGCATTATGGCGATTCCCTATGGTCTTGGTGCCGGCGCAGTGGATGCGGCACTGAACAACTATGTGGCACTTCATTATTCCTCCAGACATATGAGCTGGCTTCACTGCTTCTGGGGTGTCGGGGCAGCAATAAGCCCTTATATCATGGGCTTCTGCCTTGGAAAAGGGCTTGGCTGGAGCCGGGGGTACTTCAGTGTATCCATGATCCAGATCGTGATCACGTCGATCCTGTTTATCAGCCTGCCGCTCTGGAAATCCCGGACGGATGAAAAAGAGGGAGGCACAGAACCGAAGTGCGCAGAAGCAGAGCAGAAGCAGACAGATCAGACCAAAGCCGCGCCTTCGAAAGCCTTGAGCTTCCGGGAAATCCTGCGGATCAAGGGTGCACCGTACATACTGATCACCTTCTTTGCCTATTCTGCTATGGAGTCGACTACAGGGCTCTGGGCCAGCAGCTATCTGGTGCAGTACCTTCTGATGGAGCCGGAGAAGGCAGCAAAATTTGCTTCCTTCTTTTATCTGGGAATCACAGTAGGAAGATTCCTGTGCGGATTTGTGGCAGACAGGATGGGGGACAAAGCACTGATCAGACTGGGAAGCGGTATTGCCGGAGCTGGTATCCTGCTTGTGCTACTTCCGTTTCCGGTGACGATGCCGGCGCTCCTTGGACTGGTGATCATTGGATTTGGCTGCGCACCGGTCTATCCGGCGATCATTCACTCTACGCCGTTTTATTTTGGCAAGGAGAATTCACAGGCGCTGATCGGCATTCAGATGGCCTGTGCCTATGTCGGAAGTACCTTTATGCCGCCGTTGTTCGGAACACTGGCAGCCAGAATCGGCATCTGGCTGTATCCGGTATTCCTGCTTGTGTTTGAGGTACTGATGGTACTGACCTCAGAAAAATTAAACCGGATCCAAAATGGATCCGGTACGGAGTAGACAGAATAGAAATTGTTTTTGGGAAAGGACTGCATATTAAAAATGCAGCCTCCTTCTTACGGCTTCCCGGAGCCGCTGCCTTGACAGGATCGTCAGTAGTGTAATGGAGATCACAGCGCACACAGTCAGGACGATAGCAGACCATGTAAGCTGCATGGGTCTTGTGAAAAAATGTTCGATCAGAAGCTCAAGACCCATGCAAAGCAGAGCGGTCTCTACGAAAAAGTAAAGCGTTGTCGTCAGATAGGATACCCGGAAATGCTTCATCAGGATCGCAAATATTTCGCAGAGGATCGTGCATAATCCAACAATGGGAACCGCAAGAGCAAAGAACCAGTGCTGATCCGCGGTCGTAAAGCTGATCAGATACAGGTAAAAGGCAATACCCGCACCATCAAGTGCAAGAGATAAGTACATGGGCAGATGCAGCGTAGTGATCGCCGGAAGCAGCACGATAAAGAGCAGCAGGCAGGCACCGATGATAAAAAGAGACCAGAGGCTGCCGGTAAAAACAAGGAGATTTAATAAAAGGCAGCTGGCACTGGTTGCTGTCAGGATAATGCCGATCAGAAGGGTAAAATCCCGGCGCTTTACAGTATCCACCTCTCCTCTCTGCGCCGGGAAGGGGGGGACGGCATCTGCGATCCTCTTAAGTTCATTTGGATTGATGACAGGGGTATTGCACAGGGGACAATGATCCAGAGAACTGTCCAGCTCCACCCCGCAGTTTACACAGTATGACATGAAAAACTCCTTTCGTTTAAAAACGGTTACTTTCTATTTTTACATGGATTCCGTCCTGCACCAGCTTACGGAAAAAGTATCGTTCCACATCTGCTTCTACGATACAGCTTGCAAAGTTGATGGTAAGGGTATCCTCGAAGCTGACGATAGCACAGTTGGTTCTTGAGGAAAAGGGCTGTCCCATATAAATATCCATGCGGTCAATATAAGGCTTCATATTTTCAGGAACCCGGATACCTCCCATGTTGGTCAGTCCGGCAGAGGAGCTTTTGTCCTGAATCCGGGAATAGAACTGCTTTACCACGTAATCCTTGATAAAAAGCGGTGTGATGCGGATCAGGGGATTGCGCTTGGTATTGGCATTTGTAGTGATATCGCCACGCAGGAACTTTTCGTTAATGTAATAGCGCATATAGTGATGCACCTGACTGACGACCTCATCAAAGCTGTACTCTCCAAGCCTTGGATCCACACCGGGATAGATCATGGTGATAAAGTTGCGCAGGGTCTTTGACGGAAAGAAGCGGCGCAGATTTACCGGCATGGCGATCTTTACCGGCTTTAAGTGAAGCGGGTGGTCATCCTTCTGCTTCTGAAGCAGGGCATAAAGGAGCACAGCGTTCAGGTATTCGGTCAGAGATGCCTGATAGCTTTTGGCAACCTTCATGACTTCAGAAACGGACATGATGCCGTCAATGACATGGAAGGTATAAAAAGGCTCTTTGGTACCGCGTACACGGTAGGCCTTTGCACCGGTGCGCTTCGGGCAGAGCTTCGAATTGGCATAGCGCATATAGGCATCCTCAAACTCTTCAGCAGGTGGCGTTTCGTGGATATCCTTTACGAAGTAACCGCAGTCGATCTGGTGTCCGAGAAGCCGCAGATATTCAGCTGTGATGGTCTGCAGCACATACATGCCGCCGCTTCCATCGCCGAGACTGTGATGAGCCTCCAGTGAGATCCGGCAGTTATAATAATAGATACGGATCAGATACCGGTTCCCGGCCTTGAAGGGCATGGGCATACAGAAATTCCGGATGTCCTCCCGGACAAAGGGACCTGGCCTCTTATTTGGCTCTAAGTAACGCCAGAAAAGACCTTTGCGGATGGCAGTCTTATAGGTAGGAAAGCGGACAAGGCTGGCGTCTACAGCCTGCTGCAGGATATCCGGACGGATGGGTTCCTTCAGGACGACAGAAAGACGGTAGACCGAAGAAAAATCCCTGCGCTGCAGTGTCGGGTAGACGATAGCAGAAAGATCCAGCTTGTACCAGATCTTTTTGGCGGTACCTGCGGTATGCTTTCTTTCCTGTAATGAAGCTGTATGTGAAGATGTAATAGTTTCTTTGTTCAAAGGTATAGACTCCTGACTATTTTCATATTATGCTAATTTTACCACAAAAGTTTGAAAGAAGGAGAAAAATTTATGGCAGCAGGAGAAAAAAGAAAAAATATCAGGTTATCCGAAGAAAATGTGAATTTCCGGATGATGAACCTGATTCGGAAGGTACATGGTATGATAGATGATCCTGATATAGAGAAGCACAGACATTCCCAGAATCAGGTGGGAGCATTTCTTGGCAATCAGAAGGATGTGCTGATCACACCGGTAAAGATAAAGGACATGGAAGCCGAGTGGATATGTGCCAACCGCGTCCACATGAAAAAGTATGTGATCCTGTACTGCCATGGCGGCGGATACTCTACCGGCAGCAGGATCTATGCGAGGACGCTGACAGATAAGCTTGCACAGTCTACCTCTATGGATGTGCTCTGCTTCGATTATCGGCTTTCTCCGGAAAATCCCTATCCGGCAGCTCTTGAGGATGCCCTGAAGGTGTGGGATTACCTGATGCTGTATGGTTATGGGGCAAGAGATGTGATCATTGCAGGCGATTCAGCAGGCGGCAATCTGGCACTTTCCCTGACCCTGAAGCTAAAGGAGGAAGGAAGACTCCTGCCAAGAGGTCTGGTATTGCTTTCGCCATGGACAGACCTGACTTCCTCAGGTAAGAGCCATGAAAGCAGGAAGGAAGTAGATCCGGTACTGGATGAGGATTATTTAAACAGAATGATCCAGAATTATGCAAAAGGCATGGAGCTGACAGATCCACTGATCTCTCCGTTATTTGGAAATTTTGAAGGCTTTCCGCCTACGTACATCCAGGCAGGGGATAATGAGATCCTGCTCAGTGATTCTGTATCACTGCATAAGAAGCTGGTTGCAGCAAATGTGTCTGTCAGGATGAATGTGTACAAAAGAATGTGGCACGTTTTCCAGATGTCACCCTTAAAGGTATCCTATGAGGCCATGGAAAAGTGCGCTGAATTTATTTATGACATCTGCCGTTAAAATAAAAAAGGAAATCAGAAGCTTTCGCAGAATAATCTATAGTAGACACAGGAAATACGAGGAAGCATATGAACATTCGAGAAAATCTGGAACAGCTGGAACAGGATAATTTAAGTCCCTACGCAGCACACAGCCGGGATTCCAGGGGACGGCTCCATCCGGAGGAGCAGTGCGATATCCGTCCTGTCTATCAGAGGGACAGGGACAGGATCCTTCATTGCAAGGCGTTCCGGAGACTGAAGGATAAAACACAGGTCTTTCTTTCACCGGAAGGTGATCATTACAGAACAAGACTTACCCATACATTGGAAGTATCGCAGAATGCCAGGACGATCGTCAAGGCTCTTCGGATGAATGAAGATCTGGTGGAGGCCATTGCCCTTGGACATGATCTTGGACACACTCCCTTCGGACATGCTGGAGAGAGGGCGCTGAATGCGGTCTGCCCTTACGGCTTCAAGCACAATGAACAGAGTGTACGGATAGTAGACATTCTGGAAAAGGGCGGACAGGGCTTAAATCTTACCTATGAGGTACGGGACGGCATCCTGAACCACCAGACGGCAGGTATGCCCATGACACTAGAAGGACGTATTGTCAGACTGTCCGATAAGATCGCCTATATCCATCATGATATGGATGATGCGATCCGTGCAGGGATCCTGACAGAGGCAGATGTGCCAAGGGAGATTGGAGAAGTGATCGGCTTTACCACAGGGGAGCGGCTGGATCATTTTATCCATGATATCGTAAGCACCAGCTATGGGAAGGATGACATCATGATGTCACCGCCGGTAGCGGAAGCCATGAAAAAGCTGCGTGCTTTTATGTTTGAACGGGTTTATAAGAATAAAGAAGCAAAGAGCGAAGAGGGAAAGGCCGAAATGCTGGTGCAGACCCTTTACAGCTATTATCGTCATCATCTGGAACTCCTGTCGGAGGATATGATCGGACTGATCAACCGGGGAGAACCGGAAGAAAGAGTAGTGTGCGATTACATAGGAGCCATGACAGACAGGTTTGCCATAGCTAAATACGAGGAAATCTATATTCCAAGGTCCTGGCATATCTGACAGGGACAGGAAGCAGTGTGATCGCAGAGAAGCAGGGATGGTTACATGTATTATCCGGAAGAAGTAATCGAAGAAATACGGATGAAAAATGATATAGTGGACGTGGTTTCCGGGTATGTGAAGCTGCAGAAAAAGGGGAGCAGTTATTTTGGACTGTGTCCCTTTCATAATGAGAAGTCACCTTCCTTTTCCGTGTCCCCAGGCAAGCAGATCTATTACTGCTTTGGCTGCGGGGCAGGAGGAAACGTGATCTCCTTTGTCATGCAGTATGAAAACTATACCTTTCAGGAGGCTGTGAAATTCCTGGCTAAGAAGGCAGGGATACAGCTTCCGGAAGCAGAATACAGCGAGGAAACCAGAAAGAAGGAGAACAAAAGGGCAAGGCTCCTGCAGGTAAACAAGGAAGCAGCGACCTACTTCTTTCATCAGCTCCGCAGTGAAAACGGCAGGGCAGGCTGGCAGTACCTGAAGAAAAGGGAGCTGTCAGATGAAACAATCCGGAAGTTCGGGCTTGGCTTTGCCAATATGACCAGTAATGATCTGGTGAAGTTCCTGAAAAGCAAAGGCTATGAGGATGAGGTGATCCGGGATGCCGGGCTTGCCACCTTTGATGAGAAATTTGGCTTCCATGACAAGTTCTGGAACAGGGTCATGTTTCCTATCCAGGATATCAACCACAGGGTCATCGGCTTTGGCGGAAGAGTCATGGGGGATGGTAAGCCAAAGTACTTAAACTCTCCGGAAACCCCAGTGTTTGATAAGAGCCGGAATCTGTACGGACTGAATATCGCAAGAACGGCACGGAAGAATCAGATCATTCTCTGTGAGGGCTATATGGATGTCATTACCATGCATCAGGCGGGGTTCTCTCAGGCGGTGGCATCCCTTGGAACGGCATTTACAGAAGGACAGGCTTCCCTACTGAAGCGTTATACAGACGAGGTGATCCTTTCCTATGATAGCGACGGGGCTGGTGTGACAGCAGCACTGCGGGCTATCAGTATCCTGAAGGAAGCCGGGATGACGGGAAGGGTGCTGAACTTAGAGCCATATAAGGATCCGGATGAATTTATCAAGAACTGCGGTCAGGAGGCCTTTCAGAAGCGGCTGGACGGGGCAGAGAATACCTTTTTCTTTGAGATCAGGATGCAGCAGAAGGATTATAACATGCAGGATCCGGAATCCAAGACGAAATTTTACCGGGAGATCGCAAGAAAGCTCTGTGGATTCCCGGAGGAGGTAGAGCGGGAGAATTACATTCAGGCGGTAGCACAGCACTATCAGATCGGTGTGGAAAATCTGCGCAGACTGGTGCTTTCCTATGCCATGCAGACAGGCTATGCACAGCCGGTAGAAAGGCCAAAGTCCGGGATACGGAAGAAGAATACGGCAGAAGAGGGCATCAGAAGAAGCCAGAGGCTGCTTCTGACGTGGCTCACCGATATGCCCTCCCTTTATCCCAAGATAAAGAAATTTATCACACCAGAGGACTTTACCGAGGAGCTTTACCGGAGGGTAGCAGAGAAATTATTTGACCAGCTTGAACAGAAGACAATGGATCCTGCTGGGATCATTGGCATGTTCGAGGAGGAAGAGGAGCAGCGTATGGCTGCTGAGGTGTTCAGCACGAAGCTCACGCAGCTTTCGAACAGACAGGAGAGAGAAAAGGCCTTCCATGATATTGTTCATGCTGTGAAGGAAAACAGCTATGAACAGTATCTTGTGAGCTCGGGAAGCGACGTAAATGCATTAAAGGGTGTGATCGAGGGCAAAAAAGCGCTGGAAGAACTTGACAAAACGCATATTTCCATAGAGGAAAGCTAATACTTTTACTATATTTTCAGGAAGGATGGAAACCCATAATGGATGAAAACACACAGGCAAAATTTGATGAGAAACTGAAAGGCCTCTTAGCAGTTGCCAAAAAAAAGAAGAATGTTCTGGAGTATCAGGAGATCAATGATTATTTCGCAGACATGGCCCTGAATGAGGAGCAGTTTGACAAGATCATGGAAACTCTGGAGCAGAACGGAGTTGATGTACTGCGTATCACAGAGGATGATGATGTGGATGATGAAGAGATCATTCTCTCTGATGAGGATGAAGTGGATATGGAGAACCTCGATCTCTCTGTACCGGATGGTATCAGCATCGAGGATCCCGTCAGGATGTATCTGAAGGAGATTGGTAAGGTACCGCTTCTTTCAGCCGAGGAGGAGATCGAGCTTGCCAAGAAGATGGAGCAGGGCGATCAGGAAGCAAAGAAACGTCTGGCTGAGGCAAACCTTCGTCTTGTTGTCAGCATTGCCAAGAGATATGTGGGAAGAGGAATGCTGTTCCTTGATCTGATCCAGGAAGGAAACCTTGGTCTGATCAAGGCTGTTGAAAAATTTGATTACCGGAAGGGATACAAGTTCTCCACCTATGCAACCTGGTGGATCCGTCAGGCTATCACGAGAGCAATCGCAGATCAGGCAAGAACGATCCGTATTCCCGTGCATATGGTAGAAACCATAAACAAGCTGATCCGGGTATCCAGACAGCTCCTGCAGGAGCTTGGGAGGGAACCTACCCCGGAGGAGATCGCAGAGGAGATGAACCTGCCTGTTGAGAGAGTCAGGGAGATCCTGAAGATCTCACAGGAGCCGGTTTCGCTGGAAACACCTATCGGTGAAGAAGAGGATTCCCATCTTGGTGACTTTATTCAGGATGATAACGTGCCGGTACCAGCAGATGCGGCTGCCTTTACCCTGCTGAAGGAACAGCTTGTTGAGGTGCTCAGCACACTGACAGAAAGAGAGCAGAAGGTCTTACGGCTCCGCTTTGGACTGGATGATGGACGTGCAAGAACCCTTGAGGAGGTTGGCAAGGAGTTTAATGTCACAAGGGAGCGTATCAGACAGATCGAGGCCAAAGCGCTAAGAAAGCTCCGCCATCCCAGCAGAAGCCGCAAGCTGAAGGATTATCTGGATTAAGCCATGAATGCTGGAAAAAACGGATTATCCAGGAGGCTGCAGGCGGTTGCTGATCTGGTTTCTCCCGGGAAAAGGGTCTGTGATGTCGGCTGTGACCATGGCTACGTCTCCATTTATCTGATAGAAAGTGGAAGGGCAGATGCTGTGCTTGCTATGGATGTCAACAGAGGACCTCTGGAAAGAGCCAGGATCAATGTAGAGAAGCATGGCCTTACCGATTACATAACGCTGAGGCTGTCAAATGGGCTGGATGCCTACAGGACAGGCGAGGCGCAGAGCCTTGTGATCGCGGGGATGGGAGGCAGGCTGATGCAGTCCATTCTGACAAAGGATAAGCAGAAAACAGAGGATTTTGAGGAGCTGATCCTGCAACCCCAGTCAGAGACTGCTCTTTTCCGAAAATTCCTGCGTACAGAAGGATATATGATCGTACAGGAGGAGATGATCCTGGAGGGTGGGAAATTTTACCCCATGATGAAGGCACGAAAAAAGCCGGTATATGGAATATGCCAGGCAGAAGGATGTGTCAGTGCAGGAGATGGCGGCCGGCAGCAGACTGGTCTTCCAGATGGCATTACAAAGGAGCTGGCCGATGCCTTTGGTTTCTGCCTGCTTGCCAAGAGAGATCCGGTGCTGTATGAGTATATTTTCAGGCAGAAGGAAGATATCCTGAGACTGATCCATGCCATGGGAGGACAGGAAGAAAGTGAGCGGTGCAGGAAGCGGAGAGAGGAATTAAAGGCAGAGCTTTCACTGCTTACGCAGGCAGAGCGCCTGTATCAATAAAAAGGGAGGATTCTTTGAGATGGCAAAGATTACCATAGATGGGGTTACCGGAGAATACCCGGATGGAATGACCTATGAGGAGATTGCGGATGCCTATCAGGACAGATATGAGAATACCATAGCACTTGTTCTGGAAGACGGTAAGATACGGGAGCTGATCAAAACAGTGCATAAGGACTGTTCGCTCTCTTTCCTGACGCTGAAGGACAGCATTGGCCACAAGGCATATGTAAGAACGGCAGTCATGATCCTGCTCCGTGCGGCAGCAGATGTGATCCCAGAAGCAAATATCAAAGTGGAATTTGCCATAGGCCCCGGTTATTACTGTGATGTACGCATGGAAAAAAAGCTGACAGAGGATATGGTAAAGCAGATCCGGGAAAGAATGCAGGAACTGGTAGATGAGAAAATCCCGATCACCAAGAAGACCTATTCTGTTGATGAAGCCAGGGAGATCTTCAAGAAACAAAAGATGGAGGACAAGGGGAAGCTGTTTAGGTATAAGAGAAGCTCCTTTGCCAATGTATACTGCCTGGATGGCTACTATGATTACTATTATGGCTTTATGCTGCCGGATACGGGCTATGTGAAATATTTTGACCTGATGCTCTATGAAAAAGGACTGCTGCTGCTTTTGCCGGGGATGGATGCTCCCTGCATGCTTGAAGTGTTTAGTCCCAGGGAAAAGCTGTTCCGGACGCTGAGAACAGCCTCCCACTGGGGAGAAATGATGAACATTGATTCTGTAGGTGATCTGAATGATGTGATCTGTGCAGGGGAAATGAATGATATGATCCTGGTACAGGAAGCACTGCTTGAGCGCAGGATTGGTGAGATCGCAGAGAATATTGTGAAAAAGGGCAATGTGAAGTTTGTCCTGATCGCAGGACCTTCCTCCTCCGGGAAAACTACCTTTTCCCACAGACTGTCCATACAGCTCCGTACCTATGGAAAAATCCCGCATCCGATCGCACTGGATGATTACTTCGTGAACCGTGAACTGACACCAAGGGATGAGAACGGAGATTATAATTTCGAATGTCTGGAAGCTATTGATGTAAAGCAGTTCAATGAGGATATGGAACGGCTTCTGCGCGGAGAAAGGGTTGAACTTCCCGCATTCAATTTCAAGACAGGGAAGAGAGAGTACCACGGCAGATATAAGCAGCTTGGAGAAGAGGATATCCTGGTCATTGAGGGAATTCACGGGCTGAATCCGGAGACGACCTATTCCCTTCCGGATGAGAGTAAATTCAAAATTTATATCAGTGCCCTGACAAGTCTGAACCTGGATGAGCATAACCGCATTCCAACAACGGATGGGCGTCTTCTCCGCCGGATGGTGAGAGATGCCAGAACAAGGGGTGCCAGCGCCAGAAGAACTATCGAAATGTGGCCTTCTGTCCGAAGGGGCGAGGAAAACTATATTTTCCCGTTCCAGGAGGAAGCAGATGAAATGTTTAATTCTGTACTGATCTATGAGCTTTCTGTGCTGAAGCAGTATGCAGAACCGCTCCTTTACAGTATAGAGCCGGGAGAACCGGAATATTATGAGGCCAAGAGACTGCTAAAATTTCTGGAATATGTACAGGGAATTGACAGTCAGAATGTGCCGAGCAATTCGATCTGCCGTGAGTTTATCGGTGGGAGTTGCTTTCCGGTCTGAAATAAGTTATAGTAAATAAATGTATCAAGTAGGACAAATGGTCGCGGCTGTCTTTATGACAGGTGAGGAAAGTCCGGGCTTCACAGGGCAGGATGCCGGATAACGTCCGGTGGAGGTGACTCCAAGGAAAGTGCAACAGAAATGTACCACCGTCATGTCATGCATGACGGCCAGGGTGGAAGGGCAGTGTAAGAGACTACCGCCTGTCTGGTAACAGACAGGGCACATGTAAACCCCATCCGAAGCAAGACCAAACAGAAAGCGTTTGAACCGGCCCGGTGAGCTTTCAGGTAGGTTGCTTAAGACTGCTGGCAACAGCAGTATTAGATAGATGACCATTCAATGACATAACCCGGCTTATCGTCCTGCTTGATATTTTTATCCATTCAGGAAGCTTTTAAAAGAGGAACCCATGAGGAGATTATTTTCAGCTCTTTTTCCCTGTATTCTATTGCTGCTGGTACTGCTGGCGGCTTTTCAAGGCAGAAACTCATCTGCAGCACTCTCAGAAACAGAACTGGAAAACAGAATATGGCAGCTCTCTGTGGTGCTGCGGGGCGAAAACGCAGAGGGAAGCGGCTGTATTTATGGATATGATGAAGAGAGACAGGCGCTTGTGATCATCACAGCAGGACATGTACTGAAGGAGCTGCAGGGCAGCATAGAGGTTAAGCTTGCAGATGGTACCGTGCTGCCAGCTGCTTCTTTTCTCTCAGTGGAAGAATGTGACCTTGGATATGTGTATCTTCCTTATGAGAAATTGCCAGAAAGGGAAAAGGCATACTTTGAAAAAGAAGCAGACGGAAAATTCAGGGAATTTCTGCAGATCAGGGAGAGCAGCAGCCTTCAGAAAAATGATGCTTTCCATATGCCGGATCAGATCAGCACAGGGGGCCATTCACTTGTTGATGGGTATGTGGTAGAGCCTGACAGGTATCTGGAAGAGTTTGGCTGTGAAATGATCTACGGGGATGGAAGAGCAGTGTCTGGTATGAGCGGCAGCGGGATGTTTGATGATTCGGGCAGGCTTATAGGGATCCTGTGCGGTGCCACAGAACAGTATGAGCTGGCAGGTGTACCTGCAGAAAGGATAGAGAAATACAGGCAGTAAAAATCCGGCTCACATGACGGTATGAGCCGGATCGCTTATTATTCTATATGATATCCAAAGAACTAAGCCATCTTGTTGACAGCCTGAGCTAAACGGGATACTTTTCTGGAAGCTGTATTCTTGTGGTATACACCCTTGGAAGCAGCCTTGTCGATTGTGGTTGTTGCAGCAACAAGTGCGCTGGCAGCAGCAGCCTTATCGTTTGCTTCGATTGCAGCATTTACCTTCTTAACAGCAGTCTTAACACCAGACTTGATCGCCTTATTTCTTTCAGCCTTAGTTCTGTTGACTAAAATTCTTTTCTTAGCTGATTTAATGTTAGCCATGATTCTTACCTCCTATATAAAATCATCAGTTGCCATGATGTTTCATTAAAGCCGGAGACACGGACGTCTTAATGCAACACACACGCATATTATTGTAGACGGAGAGATGTGGTCTGTCAATAGATTTTTTGGAAAAATTGCATGAAATTACATAAAGGTGCACATACTGATGTCACAGAAAGGTCTGCGTAGGACAGCAGACATAAAAAAGGATTAATATGCAGATGGGCAGCTTTAAGATCAGAACCGATCTGGCACTGGAAGCCAGGGAGAATGCAGAAGAGGAAGCGGAATCACTTTCCGGTGTTTCGGTAGAAGAAGTATATCATGAGGACAGTGAGGTACGGATCACAAGGGTGAGTATCACATCAAAAAACAGTGCGAGGGTACTTGGAAAACCTATGGGAACCTATATCACACTGGAAGCGCCGGCCATGACGCAGCAGGATGAGAATTACCATCAGGAAATTTCCAGTGAGCTTGCCGTGCAGCTGAAGGAGATCATACCGGAGCTGGAAAAGGAAAGCTCGATTCTGGTGGTAGGGCTTGGAAACCGGGATGTGACAGCGGATGCCCTTGGACCGAATGTGGTGGATAATCTGACGGTGACAAGACATATGGTAAAGGAATTCGGAAAGGCAGCCTATGGGAAAGAACGCATGCATGTGACCAGTGCGCTGATTCCGGGTGTGATGGCAAAAACAGGCATGGAATCAGCTGAGATCATAAAAGGTGTTGTGGAGAAAACAGAGCCGGATGCAGTGATCGTGATTGATGCACTGGCGGCCAGATCCATAAGGAGACTGAACCGGACAGTACAGATCTCGGATGCAGGTATCCATCCTGGCTCAGGGGTAGGAAACAACAGAAATGCGATCACAAGGGAAAGCCTTGGCGTACCGGTGATCGCCATTGGCGTGCCTACAGTTGTAGATGCTGCCACGATCGTTAACGATGCACTCGCAAGGCTTTCGGACAGGGAAGGCATAGAATGGGTGAGAATGCAGGGTTTTCCTGAAGGGTTTTCCGAACTATACAATATGTATGTAACAGGCAAGGATGTGGATTATGAGATCAAGCAGATCAGTCATATTATTTGTGATGCCATAGAGGAGGCACTGGATATGCAGGCATGAATGTCCACTTTCCGGCATATATTTCCCTGTGGAGAGAATCCGTATGTCAGGAAAATGGAAAAGGAAAGTGCTGCTTACAGCAGGAATTATCATACTGGTTTTGGGACTGCTGGTACAGGGGACTGTGAGACAAACAGGGGAAAGAAAAAGTACCGGCGGCAGGATCGTGGAAGGTCTGGCAGAGGCTGCTATGGAAGGGGCACTGGCAGATACCTGTCTCCTGCCTTTCTTTCTGGAGCGTGGACAGGGGATCCGGCTGGATGAAAGTCCAGCAGGAAGGGCTGTGGAAGAGCTGTTTCCGCTTTATGCCTATACGGTTCACGAGGTACAGGAGGGTTCAGATGAGGATCAGAAAAATATAGATGAGGAAAATCTGGATTATGGAGAAGGGGCGCTACATATTGACGGTGATCTGATCACCAGAATGCAGCAGGAAAATGAGGATTATCACGAAAATCCGGATCAGGAAGGAGGAACAGAGGAGAACGCTCAGGAAAAGCCAGAGGAAGAGGCTAGGGATGCCGGATCACAGGGAGAATTTTGGCAGGATGATGGCCTGGATGAGGAGAAAGCATTTGAACCTGCGGCATTTCCGGCTTATTCCTATGACTGGTCTGAGGAATGGGATTATGAGAAGCTGGTTTCGAACTTTTACGCCATAGATGGCACAACCGGTCTTGACAGCTCCTATGTGGGGCTGGATCAGCTTCTCTATCAGGATATGTCGATCACGAGGTCACCGGAGGGACCGGATATCCTGATCTATCATACCCATTCCCTGGAGGACTTTACAGATTCAGTTCCTGGGGATCCATCAACCACGATCATCGGGGCAGGTGAGAAGCTTTCTCAGATCCTGCAGGATACCTATGGCTTTTCCGTACTGCATGACATAGGAGGGTATGATGTGGAGGCAAGAGATGATGCCTATAATAAATCGCTGCCAGCCATCGAACAGATCCTTACGGAAAATCCAACCATCCAGGTGGTGATCGACCTGCACAGGGATGAGATGAAGGAAGGAAAGAAGCTGGTCATGGATCTTAATGGAAGGCCGACAGCCAGGTTTATGCTTTTTAATGGTATGAGCTATCTGAGGAACAAGGGGAAGATCACTTATCTGGAAAATCCCTACCTGCAGGATAATCTGGCATTTTCTTTTCAGATGCAGGTGGCAGCCAATGAATATTATCCGGGTATTGCCAGAAAGATTTATTTGAAGGCTTATCGTTATAATCTGCACCTCTGCCCGAAGAGTCTTCTGGTCGAGCTTGGGGCGCAGACCAACACAGTAGAGGAGATCATGAATGCCTGTGATCCCCTGGCTCACATCATTTCCATTGTTTTGAATGGCCAGATGTGATATGCTGATAAATGTGCAGCCATGGCTATAAAGGGGCTGCTGACGGCACAAGGAGGTACTTATGACACATATTGACCAGAGTAAAATCAGAAATTTCTGTATCGTGGCACATATTGATCACGGTAAATCCACCCTGGCAGACAGAATTATAGAGAAAACAGGACTGCTGACCAGCAGGGAAATGCAGGCACAGGTTCTTGACAATATGGAGCTGGAACGGGAAAGAGGCATCACGATCAAGGCTCAGACCGTCAGAACCATTTATACGGCAAAGGACGGAGAAGAGTATATCTTCAACCTGATCGACACGCCAGGTCATGTAGATTTTAACTACGAGGTGAGCAGGAGTCTGGCAGCCTGCGATGGCGCTATTCTTGTCGTGGATGCGGCGCAGGGAATCGAGGCACAGACCCTTGCTAATGTATATCTGGCACTGGATCATGATCTGGAGGTTTTCCCTGTGATCAACAAGATTGATCTGCCAAGCGCAGAGCCGGAACGTGTGAAGGAGGAGATTGAGGATGTGATCGGTCTTGATGCTTCGGATGCTCCGCTGATCTCTGCCAAGAACGGAACGGGGATCAATGAGGTACTGGAGGCGATCGTGCATAAGATCCCGGCACCTACAGGAGATTCGGATGCACCGCTGAAGGCGCTGATCTTTGATTCCCTGTATGATTCCTACAAGGGAGTTATCATCTTCTGCAGGGTTCGCGAAGGGCGCGTGAAAAAAGGAACCAATATCCGTATGATGGCTACCGGCGCAACAGCAGAGGTAGTAGAGGCAGGCTACTTCGGAGCAGGACAGTTTATCCCCTGTGAGGAACTTAGTGCAGGCATGGTAGGCTATATCATGGCATCCATCAAGAATGTCAAGGATACTAGAGTCGGTGATACAGTTACAGACAATGACAGACCTTGCAGTGAGCCGCTGCCAGGCTATAAAAAAGTAAATTCCATGGTGTACTGCGGCGTGTATCCGGCGGACAGCTCCAAATATCCGGATCTCCGGGATGCGCTGGAAAAGCTGCAGCTCAATGATGCTTCCCTGAATTTTGAGCCGGAAACCTCTATTGCCCTCGGATTTGGCTTCCGGTGCGGCTTTCTTGGACTTCTGCATCTGGAGATTATTCAGGAAAGACTGGAGAGGGAGTACAATCTGGATCTGGTAACTACAGCACCCGGCGTTATCTACAAGGTGCATAAGACGGACGGAGAGGTGATAGAGCTGACCAATCCTTCCAATCTGCCAGATCCGGCATCCATCGAATATATGGAAGAGCCTATTGTTTCTGCTGAGATCATGGTGACGACAGAATTTATCGGATCCATTATGGAGCTGTGTCAGGAGAGAAGGGGCAGATATCTTGGTATGGAATACATCGAAGCGACAAGGGCACTGCTGAAATATGAGCTGCCTTTAAATGAGATCATTTATGACTTTTTCGATGCCCTGAAGTCCAGATCCAGAGGCTATGCGTCCTTTGATTATGAAATGAAGGGCTATGAGCAGTCTGAGCTGGTGAAGCTGGATATCCTGATCAATAAGGAGGAGGTGGATGCCCTTTCCTTTATCGTACACAGTGACAGCGCTTATGAAAGAGGACGGAAGATGTGCGAGAAGCTGAAGGAGGAGATCCCAAGGCATCTCTTTGAAATCCCCATTCAGGCAGCAGTAGGCGGTAAGGTCATTGCAAGGGAAACAGTAAAGGCCATGCGTAAGGATGTCCTTGCCAAGTGTTATGGCGGCGATATTTCAAGAAAGAAGAAGCTTCTGGAGAAGCAGAAGGAGGGAAAGAAGCGTATGCGCCAGATCGGCAACGTGGAGATCCCTCAGAAGGCATTCATGAGCGTACTGAAGCTGGATGAAAACTAAGCGGCCATTAAGTATTTATATTCATATTCCATTCTGCGTACGGAAATGTCTCTACTGTGATTTTCTGTCAGCACCGGCATCCGGGGAAACGATGGAGGCTTATGCTTCCTGTCTTTGCCGGGAGATAGAGGAAGCAGGAAAGCTGTATCCGGATCATGAGGTGCGGACAGTATTCTTTGGCGGAGGTACACCGTCCATCCTGGAGAAGGAATGGATCTGCCAGATCATGGAAACTCTGCGCAGAGCCTTCAGACTAGCAGAGGATGCGGAGATCACGATAGAGGTGAATCCGGGAACTGTGGATGCAGACAAGCTGGCTGCGTATTATGGTGCCGGCATTAACAGACTGAGTATCGGAGTACAGTCCCTGCAGGAAAATGAGCTTCAGGCACTTGGCAGGATCCACAGTACAGAGGACTTCTTCCAGACATACAGCATGGCTATTAAATCAGGATTTAATAATATAAATGTAGATCTTATGTCTGCCATACCGGAGCAGACGCTGGAATCCTGTCAGGATACGTTAAGACAGCTCCTTTCCCTGGACAGGCCGCCGTCACATATATCGGCATACAGTCTGATCATTGAGGAGGGGACGCCGTTTTATGAGAATACACCGGTATTGCCGGATGAAGAAATGGATCGGCTCTTCTATAAGATAACGAATGATATTTTAAAAGCCGCAGGATATCACAGGTATGAGATCTCCAATTATGCCAGAGAAGGCTGTGAGTGCCGGCATAACCGGGTTTACTGGGAGCGGGGGGAATATCTTGGCTTTGGCATCGGGGCAGCGTCACTGATGCAGGAAACAAGATTTTCAAATATACGGGATCTGCAGACGTATCTGAAGCTCCTTTCTGGGGAAGCTGCAGATGAGCCTCTGACAGGACAGCTGACAGGACAGCTGACGGAACACCTCAGACAGGAGGTCAGTCATCTGACAGAGCGGGAGCAGATGGAAGAGTTTATGTTCCTTGGACTCCGCCTGACAGAAGGGGTTTCCAAAAAGCACTTCTTTAAGGCCTTTGGAAAGAAATTTACGGACGTTTATCCGGGTATTTCGGAGAAGCTGATCAGGGAAGGACTTCTTGTACAGGAAGGAGACAGATTAAGGCTTACAGAGCTTGGACTGGATGTCAGCAACCGGGTGATGGCGGAGTTTCTGTTTGATTAAAAGACCAGTCAGTTGCAATCAGGAAGTGAAATTTGTATAATTAGTTTTGTGGAAAGGCACTGCATCGCCTTTGAGGTCATAGAATAATAAAAATGACTTTGGGGGCGCCCTTTTTGAAAACATTCAGTCAGCCATTGACCGCTTCAGAAGAGGCTTATTATTTACGACTGTTAAAAGAGGGAAGCGGCGAAGAAGCTATGAGAGCAAGGAATATCCTGATTGAAAGGAATCTGCGCCTGGTGGCCCACATTGCCAAAAAATATCAGAATGTGGATGAGGACATGGAGGATCTGATCTCCATTGGGACGATCGGGCTGATCAAGGCAATTTCCTCCTTCGATGCCGTCAGGGGGAAGCTGAGTACCTACGCTTCACGCTGCATTGATAATGAGCTGCTTATGCTTCTCAGATCCAGAAAAAAAACGGCAAGGGAAGTTTCACTCTATGATCCCATTGGTACAGATAAAGAAGGAAATGAAATCAATCTGCTGGACGTGATCGAACAGGAGCAGACAGATGTCACGGATCAGATGGAGCTGTGTGAAAATACCGGACGGCTCCGTATTCTGCTTTCTACAGTTCTGAACGAGAGGGAAAGAGAGATTATTTATCTGAGGTATGGTCTTCTGAATGGGGAGGAAGTTACACAGCGTGAGATCGGAGAGATGCTTCATATATCCAGAAGCTATGTCTCACGAATAGAAAAACGTGCGTTATTGAAACTGAGGGAAGGGTTTGAACATGGCTACGATTAAAGAAATGCTTGCAATTGCAAAGGATGCGGGGGCATCCGATCTGCATATTACAGTAGGAGTACCGCCGAAAATGAGAGTGAACGGCCAGCTGATCACTATGGATTTTGAAAGGCTGCTGCCACCGGATACGGAAGCCCTGGCAGATGAGATCATGGATCCAGTCCAGCGGGCGAAATTCGAGGAAAAGGGAGAGCATGATATGTCTTTTTCTATTCCTGAGCTTGGAAGGTATCGTGTCAATGCCTATAAGCAGAGGGGGTCTGTGGCAATCGCCTTAAGACTGGTAGGAACAGATGTACCTTCGCCGGAGGTTCTTGGTGTACCCGCCTCTGTCATTGACCTTTATCAGAGAAAAAGAGGACTTGTCCTGGTAACAGGTCCTACCGGAAGCGGTAAATCTACCACACTGGCGGCTATCATTGACAAGATCAACAATAACAGGGAGTGTCATGTGATCACGCTGGAAGATCCGATCGAGTATCTTCACCGTCATAAGATGTCCATGGTAAACCAGAGAGAGATCGGACTGGATTCCCAGAGCTATGCCAATGCCCTAAGGGCTGCACTCCGTGAAGATCCAGATGTCATTCTGGTAGGAGAGATGCGTGACTTTGAAACAATCAGTGTTGCCATTACGGCAGCGGAGACAGGACACCTTGTTCTGTCTACCTTACATACTATCGGGGCAGCCAGTACCGTAGACCGTGTGATCGATGTCTTCCCACCCCATCAGCAGCAACAGATCCGTGTACAGCTCGCCAATGTACTGGAAGCGGTTATTTCCCAGCAGCTGATCCCGAAAGCGGACGGCAGTGGTCGTGTGGCAGCATTTGAGGTACTTCATGCCAACCATGCGGTGCGGAATCTGATCCGTGAAGGCAAATCCCACCAGCTTATGAGCGTCATGCAGACCAACCGGAAGGCAGGCATGATCGCTATGGATGAGGCCATTGCACAGCTTTATTACGAAGGCAAGATCGACAGAGAGCTGGCGATCCAGTTTGCACAGGATCCTGACGGCATGGAAAATAAAATATTCTGATCCGTTGAAACCAGATACGAAAAGTGATTCTGGAAACAGGTCGTGAAAAGAACTGGATTTCCACTCTTGACAGATATTCGAAAATCAGATACAGTAAATGCAATCAATACAGTGATTACATTTACTGTATCTTTTTTTATATCAAATAATGCAGAAGGACTGACATGTGGCAGGCTTTTTGTATTCCTGACAGCAGAGAAGAGAAAATTTTTGCAGATCTGCTGTTTCAAACCGGGATCTCCATTTCAGATCCTGAATATTTCAAATTTTCACAATCATTTTTATTCACAGAGCAGTACATCTATCTGAAGAAAAGGAGGTTTTTTTGTACAGTACAATTTTATCGGGAACGGTGCTTGGCATGGAAAGCTGTCTGGTACAGGTGGAGGCGGATCTTTCTGCGGGACTTCCGTGCTTTGTCATGGTCGGGCACCTGTCGGGGGAAGTACGGGAATCCGCAGAACGTGTCAGGATCGCGCTGAAAAATAACGGGATACACCTTCCTGCCATGCATATTGCAGTGAACCTTTCACCTGCTGATGTCAGGAAGGAGGGAACGGGCTTTGATCTGCCGGTTGCTCTGGCTGTACTGACAGCAATGGAGAGGCTTACAGAGAAAGAGACAGAAGGAATGATGATCCTTGGAGAGCTTGGACTGAATGGGGAGATACGGAAGGTGCGAGGCATACTTCCCATGGTCGGGGAAGGTCTGCGGGCAGGGATCACAAGGTTTCTTGTGCCGCTTGAGAATCTGCAGGAGGCAAGGCTGATCGGAAAAGGACGGATCGCAGGTATAGGCAGTCTGACAGAAGCTGTTGAATATTTAAAAATGAGCGAAGCAGAACAGAAGGAATGGGAAAATAAATCTATCCGGGAACTTATGACAGAAAAACAGGATGATCTTCTGCAGGGAAATGAGACAGAAATGGATTTTTCGGAGGTATCTGGACAGGAAAGCGGCAAGAGAGCGGCAATGATCGCAGCAGCTGGATTTCATCATCTGCTTTTCTGCGGACCGCCTGGCTGTGGCAAAACCATGCTGGCAAGGAGGATTCCTACGATCCTGCCTCCTCTTTCGGAAGAGGAGAGACTGGAGGTTGCTTCTGTTTACAGCATAGCCGGACTTCTCGATGGAACGCGGGCATCCTCAAGAAGGCGTCCCTTTGTCAGTCCTCATCATTCCCTGACACCGCAGGCTCTTGCGGGCGGCGGTGTGCGTCCAAGCCCTGGCGTGGTCAGTCTGGCACACAGAGGGGTACTGTTTCTTGATGAATTGCCGGAGTTTTCCAGAAAGACACTGGATCTGCTCAGACAGCCACTGGAAGACAGGAAGATACAGATTACCAGAACCCGGGGGAATGTTACCTATCCTACAGAATTTATGCTGGTAGGGGCGATGAACCCCTGTCCCTGTGGCTACTTTCCGGACAGAAATAGGTGCCGCTGCACGCCGTATGAGATCCATCAGTACATTTCCCATCTTTCCGGGCCGATCCTGAACCGGATTGATCTGCAGGTCCGGCTGAAGGAAACGGAATTTTCCCTGCTGCGGGATCCGGAGAACAGAAAAAGAGGGGAAAGCAGTGAAGGTATGAGAAATATGGTGATGGAAGCAAGAAGCCGACAGGACTTCCGGTACCGGGACACAGGGATAAGGTTCAATGCACAGCTTACAGCAGGAAATATCCGCAGCTTCTGTAAGCTTGGTAGAAAGGAAGAACAGGTACTGGAACGGATTTATACTTCCATGAAGCTGGGAGCAAGAGCCTGCCATAAGCTGATGAAGGTGGCAAGAACAATTGCGGATCTTGCAGGCAGTGAGATCGTGAGGAAGGAGGATCTTCTGGAGGCAGCCTGCTACTGCCAGGGACAGGAGTGAAAAGGAATTAATACATATGAAAATAACGAAGAAGGAGGAGCCATATCTTTTCTGGCTCCACAATATACCGGAGCTTTCGGAAAAAGCGGCTGTGCTTTTGCTGGAGAACTGTGAAAGCCCGTCACAGATCTACCGGATGAGCAGGCAGGAGCTGAAGGAAAAGCTGATAGGCTGGGGCTGGCGGGATAAGGTGGCAGAAAGAAAGGCCGAGGCTTTTGAGCAGTTTCGGAAGGAGTGGAAGCTGGAACAGGCCTTTGAGGAGCTGCAGAAGAAACAGATCCGTATGATCACGGTTTTTCACAGGGAGTATCCAAGGAGGCTGTTTGCCATGGCAAGCCCGCCCATGGCACTTTACTGTATGGGGGAACTACCGAAGGAAAGGGACTGTACGGTAGCGGTGATCGGTGCCAGAGACTGTTCTGAATATGGAAGCTATGCGGCTTTTGCATTTGGGGAACGGCTGGGAAGGGCTGGAATCCGGGTAGTCAGCGGCATGGCGAGAGGGATTGATGGTATTGCACAGAAGGCGGCACTTGATGGCGGTGGAAGAACCTATGCTGTACTTGGGTGCGGCGCAGATGTCTGCTATCCGGCATCCCAACGGGGACTTTATGACAGGATCTGTGTACAGGGCGGTGTGATTTCCCCTTTTGTACCGGGAACACCGCCGAAAAAGCGGCTTTTTCCTTACAGGAACAGCATTGTGGCAGGTCTTTCAGATGCAGTCCTTGTGATAGAGGCCAGACAGAAAAGTGGTACCTTTATTACGGTAGATATGGCACTGGAGCAGGGGAAGGATGTGTATGCAGTGCCGGGGAGACTGACTGACCGCCTCAGCGATGGCTGCAATCTTCTGATCCGGCAGGGCTGTGGTGTGGTACTGTCTCCGGAAGATCTGATCGCAGAGCTTGTGATGCTGAAAAACAGGGGGAATGGCAGTGACAGGACAAAAGACCTGCAGGATAAGCAGATCAGCGGACAGATGAGCCTTGAACTGTCAGCGGAGGATGGGATACTGGGACTTCTTGATCTGGAACCAAAGTCAGCGGATGCCCTGTATGAGTCAGCAAGGCAAAAGGGAATGAAACTTTCCATGCAGGAACTGCTGACAGAGCTGATTGGCCTATGCATAGAAGGAAAAGCCAGACAGGTATCCGGCAACTGGTTTGCCAGTGCAGTTGCGTATTCTGACTGAGATGGTATAATGGGGGAGAATATGGATTTACAGAAAAAGACAGACAGGGGTATAGATAGGTATGGCATTGTTTGGAAAAAGAGTACGAATCGGAGATCTGCTGCTTTCACAGGGAATGATCACACAGCAGCAGCTTGATACCGCGCTCTCGGAGCAGAAGATCAGAAAGACGAAGCTGGGGGAAACACTGATCGCACTTGGATATGTGTCGCAGAAGGATTTTTCTGATGTCCTGAGCAGGCAGCTTGGCGTAGAATCAGTAGACCTCCGGAAGGAGGGACTTCAGGATGCTGCGATCCGTCTGGTACCGGAGGATATCATGAAGAAATATGAACTGGTACCCTTTGCCATAGATGAGAATAATTCCAATATCCTTAAGATTGCCATGTCGGATCCCATGTATCTGCCGGCGATTGATGATGTCAGCCTGATCACAGGTATGGAGGTAGTGCCTTATTTTGCACCGACCGCCCAGATCGCTATGCAGATTGACCGTATGTTTGGTAAGAAGCAGGCGATGGAGGCTGCCGCCCAGTATCAGCTGGAGCATGCGGATGAGCTGAGAGAGGAAGAAGAGAGTGCATCTAGCGCAGAAGTAGACAATGCACCGATTGTAAAGATTGTAAGGACTATGCTGGAGCAGGCGATCCGTCAGGGAGCTAGTGATATCCATATTGAACCGCTTGAAAGAAACCTGCGGATCCGTTACCGTATTGACGGTGCCCTGCGTGAAGTGATGGATTACAACACCACACTCCTGCCAGCAATGGTAGCCAGAGTCAAGATCATGTCAGGACTTGATATTTCCGAGAAGAGAAAGCCGCAGGACGGTCGGCTGACCCTGCAGGTAGATAACCGGGAATATGATGTCCGTGTTTCCGTGCTTCCTACTGTATTTGGAGAAAAGACGGTTATGCGTCTTACCGCCAAGGATGGTCTTTCCAGAGAAAAGAAATATCTCGGCCTTACACCGGAGGATGAGGAAAGACTGGATCGTATTCTGAAAAATCCTCATGGAATCATTCTGGTAACGGGACCTACCGGAAGTGGTAAATCAACGACCTGTTATACTGTTCTGAGCGAACTGAACCGTGAAGAGGTTAATATTATCACCGTAGAAGATCCTGTGGAAGCCAATGTGGACGGGGTAAATCAGGTTCAGGTAAATGTCAAGGCAGACCTGACCTTTGCCAATGCCCTGCGTTCCATTCTCCGTCAGGATCCGGATATCATAATGATCGGAGAAATCCGAGACGGAGAAACAGCCGGCATCGCCGTTAAGGCTTCCATTACCGGACACCTTGTTATTTCCACACTGCATACAAATTCAACAGCAGCATCCATTACCCGTCTGATCGATATGGGTGTGGAGTCCTACCTGATCGGTGATTCTGTGGTGGGTATTATTGCACAGCGTCTGGTAAGAAAGCTCTGTCCAAAGTGCCGCAAGGCAAGAGAGGCTACAGATCAGGAAAAGAAGCTTCTGATGGTGCCCGCAAGCATGCCTCAGACGGTATATGAACCGGTAGGCTGTGAAGACTGTGGAGGCATTGGTTACAGAGGACGTACTGCGATCTATGAGATCATGCCGGTTACTGCAAAGCTCCGTAACAGGATCCATGATAAAGTGACAGCAGATGAACTGCAGGAAATTGCTGTTTCCGAAGGAATGAGTACACTTCGTATGGCAGCAGCCAAAAAAGTCAAAGAAGGTATTACAAGCTGTGCTGAAATGATCAAGGTTGCCTATGATTATGAAGCAGATTAAAGAGAAAAGGACAGGGGAGCAGAAGCAAAATGGCTGAATTTCAGTACCGGGTGATCACCCCGGAAGGAAAAGAAAAAAAGGGCACCATGGAGGGGAAAAGCGTAGAGCAGGTTAGCGGTGTCCTGAAAGCACAAAAAAATGTTATCTTAAGTGTATCGGAAGCCAGTCTGATGAGCAGAGATATCAATTTTTCTCTGGGAGGCAGGGTAAGTGCCAGAGATTACAGTATTTTCTGCCGGCAGTTTGTCAGTATCATCAGTGCCGGTGTCAGCATCATCAATGCGCTGGAAATGATGAGGGATCAGACTGAAAACAGAACGCTGAAAAAAGCACTGGGTGAAGTATATGAAGATGTGTTAAAGGGTGAATCCATGGCAGGAGCCATGAAGAAGCATTCCAAGGTATTTCCAAGCATGCTCTGCAATATGGTAGAGGCAGGAGAGGCTTCCGGAAGCATGGAGGTTGCCTTTGAGCGTATGGCGGTACAGTTCGAAAAAGAAAACAAACTGAAACAGTCAGTAAAAAAAGCCATGATCTACCCGATTGTACTGTTAGTAGTTATGGTTGGCGTTCTTTTCCTTATGATGATCTGGGTTATCCCGAATTTCATGGGAATGTTTGCGGAGCTGGATACAGAGCTGCCACCGATCACGCAGGCAGTTGTAAATATGAGTGATTTTGTAATAACCAAATGGTGGCTGATCCTTCTGGTAGTGGCAGCAGCGATTGCTTTATTTAAGGCTTATGCGGCAAGCCCGTCGGGTAAATTTGTACTTGGCGGCATTGCACTAAAAATCCCCGTTTTTGGAAAGCTCCAGACAAAGAGTGAGTGTGCCAGACTGGGAAGAACCTTATGTACACTGCTTGGTGCCGGAGTGCCAATGATGGATGCGATCGAGATCACAGGAAGATCCATGGAAAATGTTCGCTATAAAAAGGCCATGATGGATGCCAAAGATCAGGTTATGAGAGGTATGGCACTGTCAAGACCGCTAAAGACCTGTGGACTTTTTCCTCCGATGGTAGTTCATATGGTATCTATTGGTGAAGAAACCGGTAATATTGAAACCATGCTGGAAAATGTAGCCAATTACTACGAAGATGATGTACAGGTGGCCACAGAGCAGGTTATGGCGCTGATGGAGCCCATGATCATCGTTGTCATGGCACTCGTAGTTGGTGTCCTGATCATGGCGATCATGCAGCCTATGCTTATCTTATATGAATCGATTGGTTAAGCCGGCAGGCATTCCGGATACTGTGTGATCAGGGAGGGAAAATGGAGACTTTTTATTATGAAGTAGTCAGTATAGATGGTGACTATGCCAATTTGAAACGTACCGATATTGAAAGTGATGAGCTGAAGCTGGTGGCAAGGGCACTGCTTCCACCTGAGATTCAGGAGGGCAGCAGGCTTAAGTATGAGTGGCTCAGCTATCAGATGATCTGAAATTAGAAATAAAACATAACAAACAGATGAAATAAACGAAATAACGTTTATTGACAAATGAAAACTTCTATGATATTTTGAAATCAAAGCATAGAAGTTTTCTTTTTTTACAGCTTGTTTTAATGACATTTGTAAAGGATGTCAGAGACGGTTTCATGCTGATGCTGGAAACAGGCTGGTCTACAGGGAATCTTCCCTTCTGAATGATCTGTCAGAAATCAGAAAAGTCCGTGCTTTTATCCCAAACATGAAAAGCAGAGGATCCTGTCTGATACTGATGGACTGTATATTTTTGAAGGACAGTCCTGCATCCATTTTATACCTGGTGGATCTTCTGGAGAAAAGGAGGAGATCTATGGGGAAGGATGCAATATGTATGGAGGAATTCCTGCAGGATAAGGAGCGGTTTGCAGATCTTTTTAACGGGAGCCTGTTTCTGGGGAAGCGGGTGATACTTCCGGAGGAGCTGCTGTCAGCCTCTGAAAAATATGCAGAGCAGAGAGAAAAAGAAAGTCCCCTGCAAAAGAAAAAAAGAGAACGGGATGTGAAGATGTATTTATCCTGCGGCACACAGCTCCGGATTCTGGCAGTGGAAGCACAGAAATATGTGGATTACAGCATGCCGGTGCGCTGTATGAACTATGATGCACAGGAATATATGAAGCAGCTCCGGGAGCTTCAGCAGAAGAACAGCAGGCTGATTCTGGAAAAGAAGGTAATGCCGACTACGGCAGAAAGACTTTGCAGGGTGATGAAAACAGACCGTCTGCATCCGGTTTATACCATGTGCCTGTATTATGGAAGGGAGCCATGGGATGGACCGAGAGATCTCTGGCATATGATGAGCTTTGAAGCTGCAGGGAGAGGACGTGAGGACAGTCTGCTGTTCAGGGATTATCCGATGTGGCTTGTCTGTGCCAATGAACAGACAGATCTGAGCCACTATCATACGGATATCAGGGAAGTGTTTCAGATCCTGAACTGTCGAGGAAACAAACAGGGAATTCTGAATCTGCTGCAGGATAAAGCCTATGGAAACCTGACGGAAGAAACATGGGAGACGATAGCGACACTGACAGACTGGCCGGAACTATTAAAGAAAAAGAAGAGGTATCAGAAAACGGAAGAGGAAGGAGAAGGATACGATATGGACAGTGCATGGAAAGAGATACTGGCAGACGAGAGAGCCAGAGGGAGAGAGGAAGGAAGAGAAGAAGGAAAGACCTCAATAATCCAAAATATGATCAACCGGAATTTTTCGGATAAAGATATCAGGGCAGCAGTGGAGTGCAGACAGAAAACAATCGACGAGGTAAGAGAGAAAAATGCCTGTAAAATGGTAGAATAGGAAAATTGATACATCAGAATGTAAATAATGAAGAACATGCAAAATCAATCTGTACATTATGACGATAAAATGGTAGACTGAAAAGGAATTAAACAGAGTCGTGGGACAAATAGCATGTTCTGCTAAAAAGGAGAGATAGTTGTTATGAAGAAACAAAAGAGTATGGGAAACAAGGGATTTTCCTTAGTGGAGCTGATTATTGTAATTGCCATTATGGCAATTTTGGTTGGTGTTATGGCACCCCAGCTGATGAAATATGTTGAAAAGAGTAGAGTAGTTGCTGATATGCAGGTTGCTGATACTGTAAGAACTGCTATTATGACAGCAATGCTGGATCCTAGCGTAACAGCATCAACACTTCCTACATCTGTAACAGATGCAGATAGTGCTGATATTAAAGGGGATGCATCAGATAAGAATGCGTTTGGAACATTGGTAGAGGAGATTCTTGGAGATACAACAGCAAATGCAGCAAAGAAGTTAAAGTCTAAGGCATATGCAGGTAAGCAGATTTTATATTCAATAGGTGCAAATAATAATGTATCTGTAAAGATAATTGCTAATTCTGGAAGTTCAGAAGGAAATCTTGTGATTCCTGAGCCTAAAACTCCTTAAGCAGGTACTCGATAAACTATCATGATCAACCTAATTTTATTTCTTATGGTATTCCTTTTCGGGATCACCATGGGAAGCTTTTTAAATGTATGTATATACAGGATTCCAAGGAAAGAAGATATTGTTTTAGAACGTTCCCACTGCATGAGCTGTGGGAACGTTTTGAAGTGGTATGAGCTGATCCCGGTGATCAGCTTCCTGATACAGGGCGGGAAATGCAGAAGCTGTAAGACGAAGCTTTCCCTGCAGTATCCGCTTATTGAACTGGCAAACGGACTGATTTATATCTGGATTTTTGCGGTAAAGGGTTTTGGACTGGAAAGTGTACTGTTTTGTGCATGTGCATCTACTCTGATCGTGATCAGCATGATCGATTTCAGAACCTACGAGATACCTTTTGGATGTAATCTGGTTATTCTGGCTCTTGGTGCTGTCCGGCTTATATTAGACCTGCCACATTGGTATAGCTATGTGATAGGTTTTTTTACTGTCAGTGGGATTTTTATGATTATTTACTGGATCACCAGAGGCAATGGAATCGGCGGCGGTGATATCAAGCTGATGGCGGCAGCAGGACTTCTGCTTGGGTGGAAGGAGATTCTGCTTGCACTGGTGATCGGATCCGTAGCGGGATCTGTCATTCATTTGATATTGATGAAGGTACAGAAAAAAGACAGAGTGCTGGCATTTGGACCATATCTTGCACTGGGAATTTTCTTTGCAATGTTATATGGGAATGCTATAATAACATGGTACTTACGTCTGTTTTTTTAGAACAAAGACGGAAAATGACGGATGGTTGAATGTCCGGATGCCCGTAAAGATATTTATATGTAGGAGAAACAGCTCAAAACACAGAAGAAGGGAGAAGAGTTATTTATGGGAAATATACTCTCCGTATTAATAGAAAACAGTGATATGAGGATCTGCGAAATTGCCAAAAGCGGTGCTGCGATCACTGTGAAAAATGCTTTTCAGGTGGAGCTGCCATCCGGCACAGTAGATGATGGTGTCATTGTAGAAGTGGAGGCTGTCGCAAAGGTATTGTGGGCTGCACTGAAGAATAATAACATTAAACGTGGAAAGATCGCTTTTGTCATTACTTCAAGAAAAATCGCAAATAAGGAAGTAACCCTTCCTTATGTAAAGAACAAAGCTAAGATTGAAAAAATGATCAAAGCCAACATAGAAGACTACTTCCCGATGAATAATCTGGAAGATTATATTATCCGGCATACGGTACTGGAAACAGTAGAGAATGCCGAAGGAAAGAATAATAACATTCTGGTAACAGCGGTGCAGAAGCAGATGGTAGAGGAATATTATCATCTGGCATCCATGCTGAAAATGCCGGTGGAAACGGTTGATTATTATAATAACTCTTTGTACCAGCTTCTGAGAAAGCAGCTGACGCAGGGGGTTGTACTGGCTATCCAGATGGACGAAAATGCAACCATGGTCAGCATCATGCGGGACAAGGTGCAGCTTTTCAAAAGATCCATACCTTATGGAAAGCAGACTATTATCAGAAACCTGGCTGAATTTAAGAGCATAGACGAGGAAGAGGCAGAAGCGATTCTGTCAGATCCAAGAAAACTGGAGCAGGAGCTGACACCGGAGGAATACAGTGAAGTGATCCGCGATTTCTCATCTTCCGTAACAAGAATGGCAGAATTCCATACCAGCAGGAATCATGGTAATGTGATCGAACAGATCAGACTGATGGGAACCGGAATCAATCTGATCGGCTTTACTGAGATCCTTGGCAAGGAGCTTGGACTTGAAGTAGTGACTATCAAAGAACTGAATGGAGTAAAGGTTGCCAAGAAGAATCTGCACGGACTGAATTATGAGCTGCTAGCTGACTATCTGCCGCTTCTTGGAAGCATGATGCAGTCCCTGAATTTAAAGGCAGGGGAACAGAAGAAAGGTACGGACTGGCATAGGATCGCTTACCAGCTGATCACAGTTGCACTGCTTGCCAATGCAGCCATGGCAGGATTCTTTATCTGGCAATATTTTACCATGAAGGAAGTAAAGGCTAATCTGGAAATACAGATCGCAGCAGAAGAACCGGCAGAGGCAGTCTATAATGCATATAATAACGCACAGTCGGATTATGCACAGATAAAAGAATATTATGACAGTACGAAGAACAGTAATGAGATGCTGTATACGATGATTCTTGATCTGGAAGAGGTGATGCCGGAAAGCGTCGGAATTACAAACCTGACTGCAGAAAATGGAGCGGTAGATATTACTGGTGTTGCAGGAGGGAAAAGCGCACTGAGCAAGTTTGTGATTGAACTTAAGCAGCTTTCCTATGTATCCAATGTAAGGGTGGAAAATGTAGCAGATACGTATGATGAATTTGGAAATAGTACATCTGCTTTTAATCTTAGCCTTCAATTGAATTTTCCTGAGGAAAATAGTGAGGAAGTGACGGAAGAGGAAAATACAGAACAAAGCACAGGGGAGGACAGTGAGTCATGAAACTAACGGAAAAGGATAAAAACCTGTTATTGATTCTTGCTGTAATTGCAGCTTTTTGTCTGCCTCTTGTATTGCTGGTACAGCCGGCAATGAATAAATGTGAAGTTCTTACGCGTGAGATCAGTGAACTGCAGAGCAGAAAAAGCTACCTGGATCAGATTGTAGCGGCAGGCAGTACTTATCAGGAGGAAGCCGAAAATATTGCAGTGAAAAAAGAAGAGCTGATGAACCGTTTCCCTTCAGATATTCCGCAGGAAGCCAGTCTGCTTTTTATGGATAATACAGAGAAAAAATTACCGATCTCATTATATCAGGTGGGATTTGGTGAAGATGTAGCAATGCAGATGACATCGGCGCCAACGCAGGAAGCAATTGATCAGGTAGAGGCAGATACTGGAGATGTGACGGATGATTCTGTCTATGCAGATACAACCAGCCAGACAGCAGTTGCGTTAGGACTTACCGGAATATCAACAAGTACAGATTTTTCATATACGGCTGGATATGAGGAATTCAAGGAGTTTCTGGATTATATAGAGAATTATAATGACAGAATGGTCATTACCTCACTTACAGCAAGCTATGCAATGGATATGAATCAGGTAAACGGTAATTTTACACTGATCCAGTATGCATTAAAGGGAGAAGACCGGAATCCTGTCAGCTTTTTGGAACCTGAGATGATTCAGGGAACCAATAATATATTTACGCAGGCAAGTGGGGTGTTTCATGAGGAAACGAATCAGAGTGCTCAGTTTTTCCTGATGCTGAATCAGCCGGACGCAGATGATGAAGCCTTTATCATGGGGCAGATGTCAGATGTGGCAGAGAAAACCTATCTTGTAAATGACGAAAACAAATTACAGAAGGCTGCGATCGAATTTGAAGGTGCGGATGGCGAGTATACAGCATATTACAGTGTGGGAAAAGAGAAAACAGTAAAAGAAGGAATTCCTTTTACTGCAGATGGACAGATCGGATTTGAAATTTTAAGTTCTGAAAGGGCAGATGATAAGGACAAGGTATCTGTTCAGGTAGATATTGTTAACAACACGGATACGATCGTATATCTTTCTGTACAGAATGATGATGAAGAAAATCCTAGAGTAACGATCAAGGGAAAGACGGGGGATATTTTTACAAAGTAGCAAGAGATAAAAGGAAGCGATTCCATGAAGGCAATGAAATTTAACAGCAGAAATGGTAAAAACGCAAATGAGGGCTTTAGCTTGGTTGAAGTCCTTGTTTGCGTTGCTATTATTTCTATTATCAGTATCCCTATTCTTCAGGGAATGAGAACAGCAGCGACACTGAATTTCAAAGCAAATAGAACCCAGAAGGCTACTGCATATGCACAGGAGGAAATCGAAAAGATCAAAGCACTGACAGTTCAGCAGTACACGGACAAAATGAGTGCGGAGGGAGTAGCAAGGACAGACATTGTCAATGGAGATCTGTTCCCGGACGTTTATCATAATGCAGAAAGTATTAAGGCAGCATTCAGTGGTACAGTTGATGCAGAGAAGCAAAAGGAACTCTTTATGCCCTTTTATTTCCAGAAGGATGATGTGACGATATCTGGCAGGACATATACCATGAGGACAATGTTTGAGCCTGCTGTATACAGTCAGGAAAATGCAACGGGAATGGCATCAGATATAAATGTATCAGCACTGGTGAACGTGACGGATGCAGATGCGTCCAGATATCCTGTGATCTCAGATGAAATTAACAGCTATGAAGCTGCTTTCGGCTCAGTCAGTGCAGTAGTAAGAAATCTTCAGAATAGGTTGTCTGCCAAAGGGATTTCCATGCCTGCAGATGAGATCAGCAGGCAGATTGAGAAAGACATTGATATAGAAATTAAAACAGATGATTCCGGCAGTGCCACGATCAGTGTGAACTGTGATGTAACGTACCGGTGCGGTGGAGAAGAACTGAATTACAGAGTATATACGGGAAGCTATCCGTATTCCCCGACGAAAAGTGAAAAAAATACTGATTCTTCCATTTCAGAGGAATGCGGTGAAGGAAGTGGAGGAAATGTATTTATTTTTGCCAGAGCTTTTCAGCCGGAGGGAATTACACCAACAACATCAGAGCATTGCAAAAATACGATTACAATTACTGGTGGCGGAACGGAGAATATGCCTGTGAACGTATACCTGATCAGAGGCTATTCCCTTGATGGCACCAAAGCTTATAAAACTGATTACAATTTTGATGAGATTACAATATTTGGCATCAATTATTTCAGCAGTGAATCCTATTACAAAAACGGAGAAATCAATAATGGCAATGCAGGCAGCTTCTATACTAATATCAAAAGTAACCTGTGGGACAGAAGCGGTATGATTGATGCGGATGCATCGGAGCTGGAGAAAATGATCGGCAAAGGGAATTATGAAGCACGCTGTTATAAGATAACGGTGGAATTATTGGATGAGGATGGAGAAGCTGCAGTCAGGGTAGAGTCTACCAAGATAGAGAAGAAATAGGAAATCTGATAAAGACAAGGGGATTGTTAATGTCGGGGTATGGCGTGATAGTTAAAGAAAAAAGTAAAGGTAAGTACCGGAAAAATGACGGCTCAACATTGATCACAGTACTGGTTGGAGTCAGCTTTATGGTGGTACTAGCATCAATTATTCTGTCAGTCAGCTTTTCTAATCTGAAGATGAAGCAGCTGGAGTATCGGAATAAAAGAAATTTTTATGAGGATGAACAGGTGCTGGATGATGTGTATAACGGACTTGGAAGAGATATTTCAGAATATCTGGCCAAGGCGTATAACGATACCCTTGCTATGGTAACGATGGCAGACGGGACTTCACAATATGGAAATCAGACAGCAGCTTATCAGCAGTTTGTAAACCTGTTTGGGGGCAGACTGGAAAGTAAATTTGGAGCTGATGGGGAGCACAGGGACGAAACCCTTGCTATTCTGCAAAGCTATCTGACGGTAGCTGCAACAGGGCAGAATGCGGATGGCAGTACGGCAAAGCAGGCAGAGGTATTGGATTATATACAGACGAAAGTGGAAAATGACGCTGCTGGCAGCATGGCAAGATATACTTTTGAAGGTGTGACAGTCAGGTACCGGGAAGTGACAAGTAATGCAACAACAGGGTTTGAAGCAACCGTGACGACAGATATCGTGGTTGAGGTGCCTTATATCAGCTTTTTTCAGGATTATTCCAGAGTACTTGATTATGTTCTGATTGGAAATCAGGGTATTTACTTCAAAAATGCGGATGCAAGGATTGAAGGAAATGTTTATGCCGGAACGGATTCCAAAGATAAGAATGCTGCGTATCAGGGATATCATTATTCTGAAGGCAAGATATATGATGGCATGAACCTTTATCAGAGTAAGATTACCTTTGCAAATACCAATTATGTGATCACGAAAGGAGATCTGAATCTGTGTGAGTCAGATTTGACAATATCCTCTCCAGGAGGTAAGAAGGCAGTTACTAATCTGTGGGTTGAGAATATCAGAACTGTTGAAAATAATCATCCAGGAGTGCCGGTAACAGGAAAAGATGCACCTGCAAATACAAGTACGTTATCAGCAGATGCTAATTTTTATCTGGCAGATGATCTGGAACTGAATGCAAGAGGGAGCGCAGCATCTCTTCGTGGCAATTATTATGGTTACAATAATAATAAAATTGTCAGTGGAATGAATTCAGCTTATGAAACAACAGGAAAAAATGAAACCCGGAATCAGTATAAGGGAGAAGCAAAAGGCAATGGTGCGGCACATGCCAGCAGCTCATCAATTATCCTGAATGCCAATGATACAACTTTAGATCTGACCGGGCTTGACAGTCTTATTGTTACAGGCCTTGCTTATGTGGACATTAAGAATCCGGAAGCTTCTTATGTAGATACAGAAAGTGCAGGAGATAAGCTGGATGAGTATCAGACAGGAGAATCACTGGCGCTTCGCTATAATCAGCTTTTATATCTGGCACCACAGGAAATCCTGTATGAAACAAATCCGGTGGAGGGACAGACGAAAAACGCAGGTGCAGCAGATTATATTAATGTGAAAGAGGCATGCCCACCAGTTGGTGATGAAAAATCAAAGCTGACAGAATGGTTTGGAAGTGGAGAACTCAATCCTGCTGATCCTGTTACAGCAGTGGAATATAAGGTGAATGGAAAGAATTATGTTTATTTTTACCTGAATTTCCATAGTGAGTCAAATAAGGCCAAATATGTGGAAGAGGTCATGAAGGCTGTAGAGCCGGCAGAAACCTCGGCAGAATATACAAAAGAAAAACAGAAGTGGGAATTAAAGCAGAGTGTCTTAAAAAGAGCAGAAAAAGCCAGAATTGAATCTAATATTCAGATCGATGGAAGCGGCTGCAAGATCTATACTAAGGGTGCAGTGACAAGTACAACAGATGGAAGCGCTATAGATAATACGGCTGCGAGACCGGAAGTATATACAGAGAGCCTGAATATGGCAAAGCATTTTGTATATTTCACGAAAAGGCTGGATCCGGCAGAAGCGCATGGAATGGTAGATGATGCTCTGAATCTGAATAGCCTGAATTCTGATATTTCGGCGAAAGGATTATCAGAAGCAGAATTACCAGCGGGTTATTTTGTTAAATTTGATAACATTGTGAATGATAAAGATAATATGGTGAAGGGATATCAGGTTATTGTCAGAACAATTAACGGTTCTGCTCCTACAGTAATCAATCAGGATGTTAAAGGGATTATCATCTGTAAAGGAGATGTTATCATTAACGGCAGTATAGAAGGACTTGTTATTGCAGGTGGAAAGATCACGGTATCTACTTCAGGGACGATTAAAGCAAACAGGGGAATTGTACAGACGATTCTGGAGGCAGAGCAGAAAGAACTTTCCGGAATCAAAGAGGACAAGGTAGACAGAGATTTCCTTGCAGGCTACGCAAGCTATTACTTCAAGCAGGCACTGGTAAATGATACACTTGTGAGTGAAACAAATCATAAATATAATGATACATCACAGCGGATAACCAGTACGGAGTATACGGATTTTATGTATTATGAGAACTGGCAAAAGGGAGAAAGACACTGAAAAAATTTTCGGGAAACAGATGATGGAACTTAGGCAATGGACAAAACAACAGAATAAGGGAATGATGCTGATAGAAGTAATTGTTGTCGTTGCGATTCTTGCCATTACAGTTGGCATAGCAGGGGTGAGTATCTCACTGGCAACGAGCCGGGATGCGGAAAAAAGTGCAAAGATTATCAATGACGCTTTGGAGAGCAGCAGAATGTATGCCATGTCCAAGGCGGGAACCTTCGAAGTGATCATAGATGGCAGTGCACATACTGTTTCGATTGCTGATGCAGGTGAAACGGAAGAGCTGCCGGCAAAGGTGGATATCTTTTTCCCAGATATCACAGACGCAGGTACGGCGGCTATTACCTTTGACAAGTCCAATGGACGGGTACAGGGCATTACCGTAGATGGGAGTAATTATACAGAAAAGATGCTTCGCATTTCTTCCAGAAACCAGAATGGAAAAACGGCTACGGTACTGTTGATTGTAAATACTGGAAAGCATTATGTGGAGTATAACTGATAGCAGATGTTGAGTAGAAGTTTTAAAAGTGGGAAAAAAGACAGTAAAGTCAAAAACGATAACAGAGGACTGAGTCTGGTAGAATTACTGGTTGCCTTTGCAGTGAGTGCGATCGTATTGTCCGGTCTGGCATATCTGATGATCAATGCACTGAATATATTTGGCAGGACAAATGTGAATGTGGAACTGCAAAATGAGTCTCAGACAGCGATGAACCTGGTGATCGACAATATCATGGATGCGGGCGGGCTGTGCATGATAGAAACAGATCATGTACCAGTACCTGGTGATGCGGGAAATACACCAGTATGCGTTCTGCTTGGAAAGCTGACGATCAGTGATGCGGATTACGAATCGGTATCCTTTGTGGGAGATGCTGTTATATGGGATCCTGCGGAAGAAGAGATGTATCTTCTGACATATCAGAAGATGACGGAAGGAGCGATAACTGCTTCCGGCGCGGTGTCAAAGTCAAAAGCAGCGTTGATTGCTATAAAGGAGATCCAGAAGCAGGTGTTAAATCTGCCTGTGGAGGACAGGAAACCTTTTTTGATGGCAAGACATGTGACAAGCTTTGACCTGCGTCCGGCTGATTATTATCAGTTTCCGGAGATTGGAAGTAAACCGGATCCGGATCGGCCGGGGCGTTCACAGACAGTTTATTATTATCAAAGTCCCATTGTGCTTTCCTTGCATATGGAATTTGCAATGGAATATAAGGCAGACCGTGAACTGAAAAGAGAAATGGATGATGATATATCCATACGGAGCAGGATTCCCTGTATTTATTTGCAGAGAAAGGGAAGCAGCATGCTGCCGTATTATGATGATACCATGAGATAACAGAGGATGATATATGGCGAAGCAGAAAGAAACGGGTAAGAGGAAAAATGGAGTATTAAAGGTATTGATAGGCATGGGAACAGGAATGCTCCTTTCATTGTGTGCCTTTTTCTATATTGCTGTATTTCAGGAGGACAGAAAGCAGACAGAAAATGGGCAGGAGCAGCTTACGGCAGAGGTGTCCTACGTAGAAGATACAGAAAATATGGCACCTATCATCAAGTTAGGCTCTGAAGATAACAGAAAGGTTACCAAGATAATTGAAGTAGTACCACACCAGATCTGCTCAGCATTTCCCTATATGGTTGACTGGGGGACAGCAGAAGACTATAATGAAAATCTGAGGGTTGGCTATGAAGGTATGCGTTATATTATGTTCTCTAATATGGATGGACATATTGGTGGAAGCAAGGATTGTATTACAAGAGATGGCAGTCCTGAAAAGCTATATGAGCTCTTTGGATATGATACTGTCGAATTTCATAATAAATATAAATATGGCAATTCAGCTGATACGGGAGAGTGGCAGTCAAAATACTGGCGTATTTATGAGAGTAATAATAATGTTTTGAATGTAAATGGCTATTTTGAATATGTGGGAGCCGGAAAGGGGCTGTATGATATTGATACCAGCACCGTAGTTGAGAAAGGGGATGCTACGCACTATGGTATCCGTTATGAAATGACAGCTATGGATCGGAAAGGAAGTGAGAGCCCAAAGGGAGAGTATGCAGTTCAGGATCCCGTGTGCTATGTGGCAAAGGATTATATGTCGGTATCTAATCCGGATACTTCTAAGATTCAACAGTGGACCGGGTATCATTATCTGCTGAAGTTTGACTGCAAGTCAGCAACGAGCGCAGATTATCGTATTTATCATGTGACAGGGAAAAGTACAACCAATGCTTCTCTTGCTTATGAGTATCAGGCCTATCTGGCAGAAGGGGTAAGCTGGGGTAATGGCTATGAGTACCAGAGCGGAGGAAACTATAAGCCAGGCGACATCACAGCAAAGCCTGCCAGAGATTGGGGAGAAGCTAATTATGCCGGTAAATATCTGCGGGTGGAGAGCAGTAAAAATAAGGATGGAGCAGCAGGAGTAAAGACCGGGTATTTTAAACTATATGATGCAGCAACAGACAGTACAAGTATCACTGATGATACGGTTCTTTATGATGTGACCTTTCAGGAGGCTGTATCAGGTGGAAGCTATGTTCTTTCAGCAGCAGGGGTAAAGAAGGTCATTGATGCAGGAGCTGCCAATGGAAGTGCATACAGCCAGATACTGTTTGATTATGTGGGAGCAGGAAAAGGAAATTATGATGTATCCTTTATTTATGCACCAGCAGGTGCAGGTGGCAGTACCTACCTTGGAAAAAGATATGCGGCCTCCATAGACAAAATTACTTTTAATGGCGGCAGATATGCACTTGCGAGCAGCGTCAGCAAAAAGGAAGATTTGTATGTAGCCGGAAAAGGGGACTATTCCAAGCTGGTAACTTCTATAGACTGTAAAGGGATTACCTATGAAAAGACAGGAGATGGAAGAACCTCTGATTCCGTGGCTCCGGCCGGTGTCAGTATGGGACTTAGTGATTCAAATTCAGAAAGAGGAAGCTGGATCTTTCATGCAGTATCTTCAGATGAGTCAAATGGTGTGACCAAGGTAGATAATCTTGGAACGACCAGACGGATATATGTATATAATCAGAACAGGAAGAACTGCTATTATGCACACAACCGCTTCTCCAATAATGAGTGGCTGAAGCTGCTGATCCTGATGACAAATGTTGCAGGAACAGAACCCCTTGCCTTACAGGATTACCGGAATGGATCCCTGACTGCAAAGCAGATCAAGGAAAAATATAAGGACGAGCTGGCCAGATTTGATGAAAGAAACCGGATAGAGATCGTGCAGAGAACACCTGGGCAGCTGACTGCAGAGGAAGTAGAGGAAGCTGACCTGATCTACTTCTCGGAGTGGGAGGGTGTGTCCGGCATGTCTGATTCTAATGGTGTAGCATGGAATTATATCAATGAGCATTTCTGTGGGGGTAAGCTGCAGCCGTTTGTGTCACCAGAACAGAATATGCATTACCAGGATGATCTGAGTGCTTCTGCATTGATGGCGATTTACAAGTATTGCATGCATGATCAGACAACAGCTCTCATGCTGGATATGAATATGATAGCATCCAGATATATCAGTGATGAAAAGTATGCAGAAAAGAATATCGGCAAAATGGTCATGATGCTGGATCTTCTGGGAAAACCAAAGCATTTCGCTGATTTTATCGATGGGTATCCGGAGCATGATGCTCATCCTGATTATTCGGCAATAAACCCTGAAACAGCAGAGATTACAGTTTACAGACAGAAGAATGATAATAATGTATTTAACATGGGTAAATACAATCTGGAATGGAATAGAGGAGCCAGTGATGCGGGAGAAGAACTGGAGCCGGAAACTTATTTTGGATGGGATGAGAATTTCTTCAGGATATTTCAGGTTATCGATTATGGAGATTATAAGAAGCTGGACCGGAGTACAGGATACTTAAATGGATGGAGTGACAGCTTTCCGTTGAAAGGAAATACGTATTATGATAAGGATGTGCAGGATGACTGGACATGGTATGCACCTAATTACAGTACAGGAGTATTTAATGAGTTCAATAGGACTCTGAATATTTGGAAGATCCTGCACAACAGAAATAGTAAGGAAAGCAGTGAACCGGTAATAGAAGTGACGAATGCGGATGGAAGCAGGGTGCCGGAGAGCAGTAATATCCTGACAACTTACTATTATTATCTGGATGGATACAGTACACTGGCGGATGATGATTTTGAGATTGATTTCAGAGGGAACTGGCTCCCGATTGAAGTATCAGAGCCCAATTCGCTGGTATCTCTGACGGTGGAAAGAGAAGATGGTGGGATTGTTACAAGTATCGACAGTCCACAGTATAAGACGGATTATTCCTATAATGTAAAGGGCGATTTTGTTGTGGATGGAGAATTAAATCCTGCGATAACGTCAAAGAATTATATTATCAGGGCAACTGATTCACAGGGAAAACAGGATGCAGTACTGGTAAGATTTATCGTCCGTGAATCCTTCATGCTCAACTGACCTTCAGTATCGTATATAAGTACTATTAAGAGGCTCATATCCGTACGGCATGACCGCCGTTATTATATGGATGCAAGTACCTGAATTATATGCTCAATGCAGAAGCTGGAAGCAGTGGAAGAGAAGTAAGAAGATTACAGGTAGCTATAATGTTTATATCACAAAAAGAAAAGGGGATGCCCCGGGGAGATTGATTTATGAGAGAGAATATTATTTTTTATTTTACAGATCAGCAAAGAGCAGACACCTGTGGATGCTTTGGACAGCCATTAGATATTACACCGAATCTGGATGAACTGGCCAGCGGTGGAGTGAAATTTGAGAATGCTTTTTCTCCGCAGCCCGTATGCGGTCCGTGCCGTGCATTGTTCCAGACCGGAAAATATCCCACTGACACAGGCTGCTTCCGCAATAATATTATGCTTCCGCATGATATAAAAACTCTGGCAGATTATATGGAAGAAGCGGGATACGAAACTGCGTATATCGGAAAATGGCATCTTGCCAGTGACGGAGATCTGGAAAATCCTCCGGTTATTGACCATACCGTCACAGCCGTTCCGAAAGAATTCCGCGGCGGCTATACAGGATTCTGGAGAGCAGCAGATGTTTTGGAATTTACATCCCACGGCTATGATGGTTATGTGTTTGATGAAAATAACAGACGGATTGATTTTAAGGGATACCGTCCGGACTGCATCACCGATCTTGCACTGGAGTTTTTTGATCAATATGACCGTGAAAAACCATTTTTTATGACGATATCCCAGATTGAACCGCATCATCAGAATGATCATGAGCATTATGAGGGGCCAATAGGATCAAAGGAAAAATATAAGGATTTTGTCCTTCCGGGAGATCTTGCGGCATTAAAGGGAAATGCAGAGGAAGAATATCCGGATTATCTCGGACAGTGTGCCAGCCTTGATGAAAATCTCGGCCGGATTGTGGAGCGTCTGAAAAAAGATGGGTTATATGACAATACCGTGATTATTTTTTCCTCGGATCATGGTTCCCATTTCAAAACGCGTAATACAGACAGCCATATGAATGGTCATGATGATTACAAACGAACCTGTCATGCTGCAGCCACCCATGTTCCGCTGGTCATTGCAGGAGGTGACTATAAAGGCGGAAAAGAGGTTGAGCTTCTTGTCAGCACGGAAAGTCTGCCCAAATCTATTCTTGCCATTGCCGGAGTAGATGTGGGTGATGCCATGATTGGAGAAAATCTCCTTGAAGTAGTTCAGGGAAAGACGGATAACAGACCCAATGAAGTATTTGCCCAGATCTCAGAGAGCCGGGTTGGCCGGTGTATCCGCACACCGGAGTATCTGTATGCGGTTTACGCTCCGGGCAAATCCGGTGGGGAATTTGCCGGTTCAGATCTTTATGCGGATGATTTCCTTTATGATCTTAAGAAGGATCCATATGAGCTTACGAATCTGATCCATGATCATGCGTATGATCCGATTCGTCTGAAGCTTAGAAAAAGACTGCTTGCATGGATTGAAAAAACCGAACATCGGAAAACCGAAATTATAGATGAAGCACAGCTTGCGTAACAACAAAATAATTAATAAAGCTAGCAACAAAGAAATTGATATCGGGTATCAAAGCTGATATTCTATAAATATCAGATATAAGATAGTAGAAAAATAATGGAGGGATAAAGCTTATGATTAATACACGTGATCGGGAAGACGAGAGACTGATAAAGATCGTACCTTCGGCAAGGCAGCTCGCCTATGAGAGTATGGAGTTTTTTTGTTTTATACATTTTACAGTAAATACATTTACCGGAAAGGAATGGGGAGACGGTACTGAGCCGGAATCCATCTTTAATCCGGAGCAGCTGGATGCCGAGCAGTGGGCAAGGACGGCTGCCGAGGGTGGAATGAAGGGGCTGATCCTTACCTGCAAGCATCATGATGGATTTTGTCTGTGGCCATCCAAATATACAGAACACAGTATTAAGAATTCTCCTTACAAGAATGGGAAAGGGGATATTGTAAAGGAAGCCGCACAAGCCTGCCGGAAGTTTGGGCTAAAGTTTGGTGTTTATCTTTCCCCATGGGACAGAAATCATCCAAGCTACGGTAAGGGAAAGGAATACGATGACTATTACGTGAACCAGCTGACCGAGCTGTTGACCGGATATGGAGATATTTTTGCGATCTGGCTGGATGGTGCATGTGGCGAAGGCGCAAACGGAAAGGTTCAGAGATATGACTGGCAAAGATACTATCAGGTCATGCGTAAGCTGCAGCCAGGAGCGGTGATATCTGTATCGGGACCGGATGTCAGGTGGTGCGGAAATGAAGCAGGAGAGGTAAGGGATAGTGAGTGGAGCGTTGTTGCAAAGGATATGACCAATCCTGCAATCACGGCAGCATTAAGCCAGCAGGAGGACAATGAGGAATTTCGTAACAGACCTCTGGACAGCACACAGGAAGATCTTGGAAGCAGGGAGCGTCTGGCTAATGAGAGAGAGCTGGCCTTTTACCCGGCAGAGACCGATGTGTCCATCCGTCCCGGATGGTTTTATCATGAGGAAGAAGATGAACAGGTGCGTTCCTTTGAAAATCTGAAGGATATTTACTTAAAATCCGTCGGAGGAAATACCACCTTATTATTGAATCTTCCGCCGATGAAAAATGGAAGAATTCATGACACGGATGCTGCAAACCTGAGAAAATTAGGTGATTTTATAAAAAATACATTTGCATATAATCTGCTGCAGGATGCAGAGGTAACCACCAATCCGCTGCCGGATACGGGAATCAGCCCGGCAGAAATCCTGCAGGCGGATGATTATGATACCGTTCTTCTGAATGAAGAGGGATGCCGTCAGCTTACCATCCGGATGCAATGGGAGAAGCCGCAAAAGATATCTTATCTGGTGATCAAAGAGGCCATTCCTCTAAGCCAGAGGGTGGAATCTTTCACGATTCAGTATGAAAAAGATGGAAGGATGCAGGAATGCTGCCGGGGAACCACGATAGGCTATAAGAAGATCCTTGATCTGCAGGGCATAGAAGCCAGAGCTTTGCAGATTGTAATTGAAGATGCCAGAGTTGCTCCGGCAATCTCCTTTGTTGGAGTATACCGTTAAAACGTAAAGGTAAAGATGTGTCGGGCACAACGGTTTTGTGTTATGGCGATATAGGAGAACATGGTGTTTAAGGTGCTGTTTGCAGAGGACGAGCTGCTGGTTCGTCTGGGATTACAAAATGCCATTCCTTGGCACGAATTTCAAATGGAACTATCTGCACTGGCAGAAAACGGACTGGAGGCATTCCGGCTTTTTGAATCCATCCGTCCGGATGTTCTTATCACGGATCTTAGAATGGATGGAATGGATGGGATGGAGCTGGTAAAGCGGGTCAGGCAGATAGATCCGGACTGCGCTATCCTTGTCTTATCCTGTGTCAATGATTTTGAAACTTTAAGAAAGCTGATTCCATATCACATCAACGCCTATGTCGTAAAGGTGAGTATCAGTATGGATGAGGTATGTGAAGCTCTGTACCAGGTACAGGAATATCTGATCCGTATCGGGAGAAAAGCCGAAGATGGGGAAAAATCTGTAGGGAGGACGCAGAAGGAGCTTGGCCGGTTTCTGATGGGAGAACTTATTGGCTGTACCTTTGATGGGGCGGATCGTATGGGATATATGGTTTTGTTCCGGTTAAAGGAAGAGGAGGCATGCAAAATCAATGAACTCGCCATGAATTTTGTCTATGAGTTGGTTGAACGGCAGTTCCCGGGTCATGCTCCGGTTCCTCTGCAGGAAAAGGACTTTCTTCTTTTTTTTGAAAAAGAGGAATATAATATGAAAGAAAGGATCAAACGGATTCATCATTCCGTAGAGGGGTTTCTCGGGGTACGTTTTATAATCACCTACTGTAACCGTAAGGAGAATGAGGAGCTTAAGGACTGGTTTGACCGTGCCTATATCCAGCAGTTTCAGCTCAGTTACGAGGATAACAGTGGGAAGGCACTTATCCAGAAAGCCTTATCCTACATACAGGAGCACTACAGGGAGAGTCTGGGACTTAAGGAGGTATCCAGAGTGATTGGGTTGTCAGGCAGCTATTTTTCTTATCTGTTTAAGCAGCAGACAGGAAAGAATTATGTGGAATACCTGAATGAAATCCGATTGGAAAAGGCTATGGAAGATCTGATGCAAAGCGATGAGAAGCTGGTTGTGATCGCACAAAAGCATGGATTCCAGAATCTCGAATATTTCTCCAGATACTTCAAAAAAAAGACAGGGGAATCCCCTGCAAGATGGAGAAAGAGAATCAATGAAAAGACTGGACTGGAGACAGAAGGTACTGATATCTATATTGAGTAGCTATATTGTCATTCTTGGGCTTCTTTTTTACATCACCTACCAATATTTTGTCATCAAGGTAGAGAGTGCAAATGAAAAGGTGGTGCGGATGGCATTTGAGGAGGCCGGTAATAATCTCCGTGCAATCCTGAAAAATGCAGAATTATGTCTTGATCAATACGTAACGGATGATTTGATATGGAGGCTTGGGAATTATTATTCGGAAGCCGAGGTGGAAAGAAGCAGGCTGAAGATTAAAATAACAAACAGCTTTGCAAAGGAGATGTCGGTGAGTCGTGATATTGCGGCTTTGGGGTTTCTTCGCGGGGATGGCTGGGGGATTGTATCGTCGTCATTTCGAAAAAACCGGACGGGAGTCACTGAAATTTCCGGGGATTTATTAGAACTACTGGAACAAAGCAAGCAGGAATACCCTTACACACTGTGGATTCCTGGGTGGAAGCTGGAGGCTGGTGATGGCAGCCCGCTTGAGATTCTGTGTCAGGATGCTTCTTTGATCGGACTTAAAGCTTTGGGAGAAAGCAATCAGCTGGATCAGGATGGTTTCCTGATGATTTCGGTGCGTGAAAGCAGCGTTCAGGATACCTATAAGGCTGTTGCATATAATCATGGAGTTGTTGTTCTGGTGGATGAGGAGGATCGGATTATTTCCTGTATCGGGGAGAATCTGCAGGGGCAGTTAATGCAGACGAGTGCAGACACACACAACATTGAGTATCCCCTTGATCTGTATCATTGGAGACTGTGTGATAAGATTCCGAGACAGGAATACCTGAAGGATGCCAGAGAGATTCGGAACTTCGGTATCATAATCATTGTGACAGCCATTTTATTAACTGCTGTGGTATCGGTGATCTGGAGCAGAAAATATACCCGGCCGATTTCCCTTCTCATGGAAAATATGAATCATATCAAATGTCAGGAGTTTGATTTTGAAAGGCCGCAGCGGCTTGGATGGGAAGAACTGGATCAGCTGAATGAAGAACTCTATGTCACGGCACAGAGTATTTGTGATTACATCGACCGGCTGACTTTGGCAGAACGGGAGAGGACGAAGGAAGAGCTCCTTGCACTGCAATACCAGATGAATCCGCATTTTCTTCTTAATTCACTTAACACCATACGCTGGATGGCAATGATGACCAATAATCCCATTGTGGCTGATGCATTAGTCGCACTGGGGAAAATGATCAGTCCGATGCTCCGGAATCCAAGTTTGACATGGAAGATTGAAAACGAACTGGAGTTCCTTGAGAACTATGTGGCAATGATGCAGCTTCGGTTCGGACACGACATGGAGTATCATGTGCAGTGCAGGACAGAGTGGTATGGATTGATATTTCCAAGATTGATCCTTCAGCCACTGATTGAGAATTGCTTTGTCCATGGAAGCAGTCAGGAGGAGATCCGTACGATTCGTGTCATTCTGGAATGCAGTCAGCAGATTCAGGTCTGTGTCATGAATAGCGGTGTATTTCTGACTCCGGCACAGCTGGAAGAAATCAGAATAAAAATGAGGGACGAGGAGAAGAATTCAGATCATATCGGAATGTCAAATGTCTATAAAAGACTGCGCCTATTATATGGTGACAAGGGTATGCTGACAGTGGACTCGGATCCGGAATATGGATTCATAGTCCGGGTCTGTTTTCCGAATGGTGTTCATATGTGACATAAATTATAAAGTATAGATGGATAAATATAGACAAAATTACAAGAGAAATCTGATATATGACTTATTTCATGGTATATAATGACAGAACGTAAAAAAGATCAAAAAATCATGCTGAGAACATGTGGAAACCAAAAAATCATTAAGCATCAAGTGAAATAGAGCATTTTTTGCACCCGATATCTATGATAAAATAGCACTATATTCAGACAGGGGGGAATACGGTGTTTCATGCATAGTATAGGATCATCTGTCTGATCGGTATAAAAGAACAGGAGGGTGAAGAAAATGAAATGTAAAAAGTTGACAGCAGTTTTAGGGATCTTTGCATTGGTGGCATCCTGTCTTTCGGGATGCGGCTCGGGGGAGCAAAAATCAAATGAGACTACGCAGACCGGCGAGTCTGCACAAGCAGGTACAGCCGATTTGTCAGAGCATGTGGAAATTACCATCGGTGGATTGGCACTGGGGGATTCTTCCAAGGATGTATGGCCTACGGAAGTGATTAAAACGATTGAAGATAAGTTTAATTGTTCGGTGGTGATCAAGGCATACGATCAGGAAAGCCTGAATCTGGATTTGTCCGGCGGAAATACTACCGATATCGTCCAGATTGCGGATGATAATATTGAAGGGGTTCTAAAGGGAAAGCATGCGGTCAATCTGCTGGATTATCAGGGGATTGCTCCTAATATTTTTTCACAGGAGCTGGATTACCGGAATAAAATCATGCAGTACTTTAAGAGTGACAGCGATGATGCACAGTATTTTGTATCTCCGCATGTGGTATCGGAAACGGCTGCGGACGGATTTGGCGCACTCCTGAATTATGGATATGTAGTTCGCTGGGATCTGTATAAGCAGATCGGGTGTCCTGATATTAACAGTGATGATGACTACATAAAGGCATTAAAGGCGATGAAGGAGATCTATCCCAAAACAGAGGATGGAGCAGAAACCTATGCGATGAGTGCTTATAATGAATCCGGGCTTCATACTTATTTCTTCAAGGGCTGTCTGGGAGAGGGATATGTCAATCTTGAAGAAGGACTCTATGTTCAGGATGCAACGACCAATGCGCTGGTGGTGGATGTATATGACAGGGATGAGAGTGTAAAAACCCCGTTTTGGTCTGGTGTTGAGTTCTATAACAAGCTGTATCAGGAAGGACTTTTGGATCCGGACAACTTCATTACGCAGGGTGAGGATCTGACGGAAAAGTACGCAAAGGGTCAGTATCTGGGAGGAACCGTAAGCTGGCATTTTGGAAATTATAACACCAACAATCTGGGAACGGATAAGGCTTATGTGATTCTGCCCTCCAAACTTGGATGGGCAAATGAACCGAATAAGGCCGGATGGACAGGGAAGTATATCTTCGTTTCCTCCCATTCCCCGAATGTGGAAAGAGCGGTTATGGTACTGGATTACATCCAGAGCGGAGAATTTTCAAGAATCGCAAAATCCGGTGTGGAGGGACGCTGGGAAATTGGTGAGGATGGAAAGCCGCATCTGACCGAGGATACCATCAGCATGAAAGTAGATGCATCGCGTACGGATGAGTGGAAGGCAAGCGGTATTGGCGGTTCCCATATGGATAATCTTATCGGATGGCACAATGATAACCTTCTGCCGGATGGTGGACGTGTCAGCCTTTGGAACGATGCGGATGTGATGGAAGCCAGCCTGTCAGCAGCTGAGAAGGAGCTTTGTGAGAAGTTCCAGATCACACTGCCCAGTGACCTTTTAAAGAACCGTATTGAAGAAGGAAAGAGCATAGATCTTCGCGGAGCGAATCCTTCTATCCGTGTTTGTCTGGAAACCAAGCCGAAGAATATTGTCCGCATAGACAGTAATTGCGTGGAAATTGTAAAAAATGCGCTTCCAAGCCTGATTCAGGCAGAATCCGAGGAGACCTTTGCACAGGCCAAGGAGGCTCTGCTTACAGAGCTTGAGGAAGCCGGTGTGGCAGAATCCATCGAATGGTGGCAGACAGCATGGGAGGCTTCCAAGAGTGCGGTTGAACAGTTAGAGACCAAATAAGAAGGGAGCAGCTTATGAAACGGAAAAAGGCATTGGTGTCAAAAACATCAAAGGATTATAAACTCCTATGGATGGCGCTGCCGTTTATCATAATTGTCTTTTTGTTTAACTATGTTCCGATTTTTGGCTGGATTTATTCGTTTTATGACTATGTGCCGGGTGTACCTGTTTTTGAATGTGACTTTGTGGGAGCAGACTATTTCAGGCTGATCTTTAAGGATAATAATGTGTACCGCTCTTTGAAGAATACATTTATATTTGCACTTATCGGTATTTGTCTGACACCGTTGCCAATGCTTGTAGCTATTTTGTTAAATGAAATCCGCAATGGTCCTGTAAAGAAGTTTGTGCAGACTTTTACCACGATCCCTAATTTTATCAGCTGGGTGATTATTTTCTCCCTTGCGACAGCGTTATTTGCTTCGGATGGTATTATCACTGGTCTTGCAACAGCAATGGGAGTCGGAGATGGCTCTGGCTCCCTGCTGGGATCCAATGATGCGGTATACTGGTTTCAGACATTCCTGTTGCAGTGGAAAACACTGGGATGGAACTCTATTATCTACATGGCAGCCATATCGGGGATTGATCAGGAGCAATATGAGGCAGCAAGAGTAGATGGTGCAGGATATTATCACTGTGCTATTCATGTGACACTCCCTGCCATGATGGAAACCTTTGTGGTTTTGTTCATTTTGAATGTCGGTAATTTCCTGAATACAGGATATGAACAATATCTTCTGTTCAAAAACTCACTGACAGCTGCCAACATTGAGGTGCTGGATCTATATACCTATCGGATCGGACTCCGGAATATGGATTATTCCTACGGCGTGGCAATCAGTGTGATAAAGTCCCTGGTCAGCATCACTCTGGTTGTAGCAGCTAACATGGTGGCAAAAAAGCTCAGGGGAAGGACAGTGATCTAAAGGAGAAGGTTATGGGCGAAATAAAAATGAAAAGTTCGACATCAAGGAAAGTGTTTCTGGTGTTTGACTACTTGCTGATGCTGCTGCTTGCATTCATCTGTATTTACCCATTTTGGTATGTGTTGTGCTATTCATTCAGTGATACGACAGTAGCTGCGGTCAATCCACCCGTTGTATTTCCAAAGGGATTTACCGTGAGTAATTACAAAGAAATCCTCACTCTGAAAGGGTTCTTTCCGGCGCTATGGATGTCGGTACTTAGAACTTTGGTGGGAACCAGTCTGTCTGTATTTTTCTGTGCCTTTCTAGCGTATCTTTTTACAAAGGAGAAAATGCCGGCCAGAAAAATCCTGTATCGTTTTGTAGTGTTTACCATGTATATCAGTGGAGGAATGATCGCCACCTATATTGTGATAAAATCCTATGGTCTGTTAAACAGCTTTTGGGTATATGTCCTGCCCGGACTGATTTCAGCTTACAATATGGTGCTGATCAAAACCTATATTGAACAGCTCCCCCCCTCACTAGAGGAGTCGGCTTCTCTGGATGGGGCAGGATATGTGACATGTTTTTTTAAGATTGTACTACCGCTTTGCAAACCTATCATTGCAACGGTTGTGGTTTTTGTGGCAGTAGGACAGTGGAATTCCTGGTTTGATAATCATATTTATACTCGTGCCAACGATTCCTTGACCACATTACAGTATTTGCTTTACAACTATCTTAATGAGGCTCAGAAATTGGCAGAACAACTGAAAAATGCAGCAAGCGGTGCGGATGTCACACAGGCAATGGAAACGATTTCTCCAAAAGGAATCCGTATGACCATCACGGTATTGGCCTCGCTGCCGATATTTGCACTATATCCGTTTATGCAGAAATATTTCTCAAAGGGGATCATGGTTGGTGCAGTGAAAGGCTGAGGTCTCTGTTGGTGAAAAGAACACAATATACGAAATAAAACTGAAAGGAAAAGGAACAAATAATGAGGCTTGTATTTGTGCAATGCGAGGGAAAAGAGAGCCGCTTAATGAAGGGAACGGAGCTTTTGTTTGACGAAGGCGGTATGATTCCGGAACATATGGAAATCGTTGTGGAATTTCAGGACAAACCGGAAATACTGATTGACAGGAAGGGAAATCATCTTTATATCAGCTGCCGGGAAGAGGCTCATTATTACCGTGCGCTGAACCGGGCATTGCATCATCTTAAGGAAGAATGCTACTGTTATCGGGAAGAGCTGTTTTTTGAAAGGAACGGTCTGATGCTGGACTGTTCCAGAAATGCGGTATTCACCGTGGAAAAGATAAAGAGCATACTGCAAACTCTGGCGAGGCTCGGCATGAATGTGCTTATGCTTTATACAGAGGATACCTATGAAGTAGAAAAAGAGCCGTATTTTGGAATTTATCGTGGAAGATACACAAGGGATGAGCTGCGGGAAATTGATTCCTATGCCTCAGTGCTGGGAATCGAGCTGGTACCCTGTATCCAGACACTGGCGCATCTGCATAATGCCCTGAAATGGCCGGAAATGGAAGAGGTCAGAGATTCTGCGGATATACTGCAGGTAGGGAAAGAGGAAACCTATCAGTTCATTACTCACCTGTTGAGTACGGTAAAGGATACCTTTTCAACGAACCGGGTGCATCTTGGAATGGATGAGGCGATTATGCTGGGGCTTGGTAATTATCTGAAGGAAAACGGATACAAAAAGAGTTCCCTTCTGGTAAAGGAGCACTGCCTAAGAGTTATGGATATCTGCAGGAAGCTGGGACTTGAGCCTATGATCTGGAGCGATATGTATATTACGCCCAATACCGGCGGCAGCTATTATCAGATACCGGCAGATGCAGATTATGCGATGTGGGAAAAGCCGGATAAGGATCTTGGACTTGTATACTGGGATTATTACCATAATGATTCTGAGACCTATGAGAAAATGCTGGATATTCATCAGATGCTTTCGGATGAAGTGATTTTTGCTGGAGGCTCCTGGATCTGGAACGGGATTTCACCCAATTATTCCAAAACCTTTGCAGCTACCCATGCCTCACTTCAGACCTGCAAAAAATACGGAATAAAAGAGGTTTTATGTACAGCATGGATGGACAACGGAGCAGAAACACCGGTGGATGCAGTGCTTCCAGGGCTTGTCCTTTTTGCACATCTTGGCTTCCACAGGGAATATATTGAGGATGTCCTCAGAGAAGAGTTCCAAAGCTGTACCGGTGGCGAGATGAGTGATTTTATGGCGCTGGATGACTTTGACCGGTTGTTTTTACAGGGAAAGGAGAATCTGGAGGCCAGTAATCCATCAAAATATCTGTTGTATCAGGATCCGTTGATTGGTCTGTTTGATGCCCATGTAAAGGAGGCAGGCATGGATATGGGCGCTTATTACAGGGAATTACAGAGCCGTATGGAGAAATGCGCTGCAAAAGAGGATACGTATGCACAGCTGTTTTCTTTTTACGGAAAGCTGGCAGCGGTTCTTGTACATAAGTCAGATCTTGGTGTGAGGATCAAAGAGGCATATGACGGAAAAGAAAAGGATGTATTAAAGGAGATCGGCAGTAATGAAATTTCGGAGATCGTCCGCAGTCTGGAAGAGATGAAACAGCTTAGGGAGGAGCTTTGGATGGCAGATGCAAAGCCCTTTGGCTATGAGCTTTTAGATATCAGGATTGGCGGGGTGATTACCAGATTGAAAAGTGCAGGCCGCCGGATAGAACGGTATCTTGCCGGAGATATTATGCGGCTTGAGGAACTGGAAGAAACAAGACTTCCTTATTTTGCCATCGGAAGGGACCGGCGTGAAAACCGCTGGGATCGGATTGTCAGTGGATGTGACCTGATTGACACGGTCTGATACACAGGAAAGGTGATGGAATATGGAGAACAGGGCAGGTCTTCAAAAAGAAGGAGAGTTAAGTGAATACATAAGGGAATGCTCCGACAGGGCAGAAAGCCCCTATCGGTTCCTGCTTAATTTTTTTTCGAAGAAGAAGGGAAAGGTACTGCTGACCTTCTTCCTGTGGACCTGTCAGAGATCTCCCTGCTGGGTGATCCCTCTGGCCACAGCAAATATTCTGGATGCTTTAAGCGGAGCGGAACAAAATGTAACGGCGGTTATTATCAAAAACCTGTTGGTGCTTTCTTTTTTTATCCTGCAGAATATTTTATCCACTTATCTGGCAACCAAAACCTTTAATAAAATGATACGTGGCATGGAAAGCGAGTTGAGAGGTGCCCTGATCCGGAAGATGCAGCAGCTTTCGATTATGTTCTATAAGGAAATTCAATCGGGAAAGCTCTTATCCAAGGTTACAAGGGATGTGGAAAATATTGAAGCCTTTCTGGATCAGGCAATCCGGACATTATTTTTTATTGTTACGGATGTGGCCATTGCACTTGCGGTTACATTTTCAAGAAGTGTGGTGGTGTTTCTGTTTTTCTGGCTGAGCGTACCGATGGCAATCCTCATCATTTTACTATTCCGGAAAAAGATTTCGAAGGAAAATAACACGTTTCGTGTCGAAATGGAAAATACGACCTCACAGGTGGCAGAAATGATTCAGCTGCTTCCGGTTACCAGAGCCCACGGTCTGCAGGAGGTAGAAAGTAGAAAGATTGTCAGGCAGGTAGAGGCAACAAGCAGCAGCGGCTTTCATCTGGATCTGATTAATTCCTTTTTTGGTGCAACCCACTGGGTGGCATTCCAGTTTTTTCAGGCATTAACCTTAGGCTTTACAGCTTTCCTTGCCATCAGAGGAACCATAACGGTGGGAGATGTGGTACTGTTTCAGGGATACTTTTCCACGATATTGACCCAGATTTCCAGCCTGATTTCTCTGTATCCCGGCTTTTGCAAAGGGATGGAATCGGTAAAGAGTGTCAGTGAAATCCTTGCGGAACCGAGAATTGAAGAGAATGCTGCAATTGTGCCGTTAGGAAGACTGCGCGGAGAGGTTGTTTTTGATCAGGTAACCTATGCATACAGGAATAGTGAAGAGCCGACACTGAATCAGTTTTCGTTAAAGGTAAAGGAAGGGGAGTCGGTTGCCTTCGTAGGAGAATCCGGTGCCGGAAAATCCACGATACTGAATCTTCTGATCGGGTTTGATACACCGCAGGAGGGAAGGATCTGCATCGACGGAATTAACATGAAAAATCTGGATCTGACAGAATACCGGTCACAGATTGCGGTCGTTCCCCAGAACACCATTTTGTTTGCGGGAACGATTTATGAAAATGTAACCTACGGACTTAAAAGCATTCCGGAGTCGGAGGCTCTTGAGGTGCTAAGACAGGTGGGGCTTGAAGAGTTTGTATGCCGGCTTCCCGATGGGATGCATACCATGCTTGCAGAGCAGGGAAATTCACTTTCCGGCGGACAGAAGCAACGGCTTGCCATTGCAAGGGCACTGATCAGAAAGCCCAAAATTATTATTTTTGATGAAGCAACCTCGGCACTTGATTCCGCATCGGAGAAGATGGTACAGGAGGCTACGGAAAATCTGATGAAAACCTGTACAACCTTTATGGTAGCCCACAGGTTATCGACCATCCGGAACGCAGATCGGATCGTAGTCATACAAAAGGGGAAGCCTGTAGAAGAAGGAAGCTATGAGGAGCTGATGGAGAAGCAGGGATACTTTTATAAGCTCAAAAAAATCCAGGATCGGTAAACAGGAAGAATATGCCGATTTCCGTTCTCAGCATCAGCAGGATGGAATAAAGATACAAAGCTCTAGGTATTAAGTCTGGATCGTCAGATCCAGACGATTGCGGCTGTCGGAGGCATCTATATGGAAGCTTAAGGAGGCGCCCTTTGGATAAAATCCATAAAGGCGTGCTTTCATATTCCGGATTAGCTCTGCACAGCCGTTTTCTTCTGTTATTGGTAAGCCATTATCCGTAATGGAGATAAAAATGGCATTCTGGTCTTTTCCTGCCTTCAGGACAATGATTCCGGATCCTGCCATGGGCTCAAGCCTTCCATTAATCGTCTTATAAATATACTGGTAGAGAAAAAGTCTCGGTAAGGGATAATCTGCCAGCTCATCAGGGTAATCCACATCAAGCCAGATTCTGTCACCAAAGCGGTAGTCGATGATCTTCATTAAGTCGCTGATAGCGGAGATTTCCTGCCGGAGTGTAGAGGTCTGCTCTTCACAAAGGCTGTATTTCATGATTGCACCTAAGGCATAGCAGACATTGAACAGTTCTTTATTTCCGGTCATTAAAACAGATCCCTTAATTACATCAAGAGTATTAAACAGAAAGTGTGGATTAATCTGATTGATCAGAGTCAGATTTTTCGATTCCTTGTCTGCAATCTCACGTTCGTAAAGGCTGCTGGTCGTGAGGAAGAGTTGTTCCCTCATCTGGTTGATTTCTTCCATCATGAGATTAAATTTGTTGGATATATCTTCAATTTCACGGGTTCCCTTCAGCGCTACTCTTTTTTTCATATACCTGAGATTACCATGATTTATGGAAGTAATATATTCCGCAAGATCATTTAAGGGTGAAATAATGTTTTTCATCATAATAAAATAAATGATGGTGGTGAATAAGGATAAAATAAATGCTATCGAGTAGCACATATTTCTCAGCACAATGGCATTTGCAAGCAGGGCAGAATAGGGAGTGATCGCCATGATATAGCCAGAGTTTGCTTCTATGAGATTTACCTGAATCATATATTTTGCGTTATTGCTTCCGGTTTCATTGATGTAATAGGAGACCGGCTGGGAGGCATCGCTGCTTTCGTTGTAGATGTAGGAGGATAAGGAGGATTTGACATCGGAAATCATATGGTGTTCATCACCTAAATTCAGGTGATCTGCCAGACAAATTGTTTTTCCAAAGGAATCTACCATATAGAAGGAAGTATCGGAAAGCGTGCTGAAGGAAGAAATTTCCTCAACAATAGAGCTCACCTTTACAAGAAGAGTCATATAACCGATTCTTTTGCCGGAGGCTTTGGTGTTTCCATAGGAGTAAATATTCATACTGTAAGAAAAAACAGGAACGGACAGGGATGATGTGGTTTTAATTTCCGCATATCCGTCGTAATGAACCTGTCCATCGTCATAGGAAAGACAGGATGGAGGAAGTAAAGAACGGAAGCCGGGGACAGAGTAAGCTGTTTTGTCCGACGGGGTAAGGCTGATATTAAAAATATTTTTGTCAATAGCGGTCAGCATATTAAACATTGAGTAAACATTCTTATAGGTCTGATAGGTGGTGTCCGTGGTTAAAAAGGCTATAGAGGCATCACTATAGCCGGCATGAAACATAATCATGGCAATATCGTTATATTGCGCCTGAATGTTATTTTGTAAGATTTTCGTGGCATCGATGTTATCGTTGCTTTTTTGCGCAATGAGGTAGTCGCTTGTGTTATGATAATAGATCGTGACAAGAAGTGGAATAGAGACTATATAAATAATAAGTAAGACAAAAAACTGTGTTTTTAAGGAAGCTCTTTTTAAGAAGTTCATAATTATCCTTATCTGTTTTCCTTTTGGGAGATACGGTACTGGGTTGGCGTTACTTTCATGTGTTTCTTAAACAGCTTTGAAAAATAAAAATAGTCACTGATTCCTACGGCAGTACATATATACTGGATCTTGTGGTCGGTATGCGCAAGCATATCACAGGCCTTCTCAATTCTGAGGCTGGTAACATGTTCGATAATTCCCTTTCCGGTTTCTTTTTTGAACAGTGAGGAAAGATAGTTGGGGGTTAAGCCAAAGGAATTGGATAACATGTCAATATTTATTTCTTTTCCGAGATTATCATCAATAAATGTCAGAATTCCCAGTATCGTAGTATTTTGGGAAAAGTTGGTTTCCGGCGTGTCAGCCAGCTTTGCTTCTTCAGGATGCAGGGTGCTTAACAGCAGACGGATGCATTCCGTAAGCTCAGTAAGATCAAATGGCTTTAAAAGATAGCGGAACACGCCGTATTGTAATGCCTTCTGTGCATAGGCAAAATCAGGGTAGCCTGATAAAATAACAAAGGGAATCTCGGGATACTCTTCCTTGGCGGTTTTGATCAGCTCAAGACCGCTCATACCGGGCATTCTGATATCCGTAACAACCACATCAGGTCTTCTTTCCCGGATAATCCCAAGAGCTGCTTCAGCATTCTGGGCAGTATAAATCGTGTCTATATTTAAGCTTTCCCAGTCAACACCCGATTCGAGTCCCTTTGAAATATATTTTTCGTCATCTACTAAAAGAATCTGATACATATTAGTCCTCCATTTGACCGGCTTAAACAGAAGCAAGCCATTGCTTCACCTGTACTGAACAGTTATATTTTACAAAAAAAAAAGAAAACAGCAACATCGAATCAAGGATAATAATACAAAAAACCCAAAATACAGGAAAACCACTCCAAATTGCAGAGATGGGAAATATTGTAATATTCTACGATAAGCATCATGGGTTTTTACATATCTACATAAGAAAAAGCCATACCTTTTTTCCATAAAGACTTTTATACTGGTATTAAATAAAAGCCTGTTGGAGAACATCCGGCTGCCCTAAGGAGAATGAAAAGAGAGGAGAGAGTATATGGACAAGGTAAGGAAACAGAGTGCCAAGACTCAGGATGGAAAGAGTGAAAGCAAGCTGAAAAGACTTCTTGTTTCGATGTGGCATCACAGATTCTATTATCTGATTTTATTACCCCTGATAGCCTGGTACATCATTATGTGTTATGTTCCCATGTACGGATTACAGCTGGCCTTTAAAGATTACAAATTTAATCTGGGAATTACCGGCAGTCCATGGAATAATTTTGCACATTTTAATATGCTGTGGAAGGATGTGGAATTCTGGAGAGCTTTCCGCAACACATTAATCATCAGTCTTGGCAAGCTGGTATTCCATTTCCCGCTTCCCATTATACTGGCGATTGTTATGAATGAGCTGTCCAATGGAAAAATAGCAAGAGTATTTCAATCGGTATTTACTTTCCCTCATTTGATTTCATGGGTAGTGCTGGCAGGAATTGTTACAAATCTGTTTTCCAGTTCGGGTGCAATTAATCAGATTCTGGTCGCATTGGGATTCCATGCGATTTCACCGCTGACCAGCACAGAGCAATTCAGGCCGATGCTGTATATCACACACATATGGAAGGAAATAGGATGGGATTCCATCATATATATGGCGGCTTTGACAGGAATCAGTTCAGAGCTTAATGAAGCGGCAGTTATTGACGGAGCAAACCGTTTCCAGAGAATATGGCATATTTCACTGCCGGGTATTAAAAATATTATTTGCATTCTTTTGATCCTTCAGATTGGTAATACCATGGGAATCGGATCAAGCTTTGATCAGATCTTCAACCTGTATAGTGCACCGGTTTATTCGGTGGCAGATACCATCGACACCTATATTTACAGAAAGACCTTTGCAGTTGGATGCAATTTTGGATATTCCACTGCGGTCGGCATGCTGAAATCAATTATCAATGTCATTCTCATCGTTACAGCCAATGCCGTCGTCAAGAAGATGGGAGAGGAAGGCTTGTATTAAGGGTCTGGAACAGGAGGTAGAAAAGTGACTGCAGATACATTCGTTCATAAAGAAGTAAAAGCAAAAAGAATACGGATCAAAAAGAAGGTCAAACCCTTTGATGTTGTGGCAATTATCATATTGGTACTGCTCGGGCTGGTTGTTTTGTTTCCATTTTATAATGTAGTGATTGTTTCCTTTGCAAGATATTCATCCATTGCCAAGGCGAAGCTGTATATTTTACCTACTTCGTTCCAGTTAAAGGCATACAGTACATTGCTGGAGGATGCGGAATTCTGGAGAGCTTTTGGTAACACGGTATTTATTACTGTGGCAGGTGTATCACTCAGCATGCTGATATCGGTAGCAGGTGCTTATGCGTTATCGGTAAAGAGCCTGCCGTTCAGAGATTTTTTCCTGACCCTGATCCTGTTTACAATGTTCTTTGGTGGAGGACTGATTCCCTACTACCTGCAGATGAAGAATCTTCACCTGATTGACAGTATTTTCGTTATGGTTATTCCAACCTGTGTAAATACGACATACATCATTATTATGAAAAATTATTTTGTGAATATGCCCATCAGTCTGATTGAATCGGCAAGGCTTGACGGCGCAAATGACATTACGATCCTGCGCAGAATAATTTTACCGATTTCCAAGCCGTTCATGGCAACTTTTGCACTGTTTTATGCAGTGGAGAGATGGAATGAGTGGTGGAACGCACAGATGTTTATCAGTAAATCCAGGCTTGCACCATTACAGATTTATTTGAGGAATCTGCTGATTGCGTATAATTCAACTCTTTCATCCAATGCGCTGACACAGGTTGAGAGAAATATTGACAATACCCTGTATTTCCCTTCCCTGCAGATGGCAGCAGTGGTCGTGTCCAGTGTACCGATTTTAATGGTATATCCTTATTTGCAGAAACATTTTACCAAAGGCATTTTAGTAGGTGCCGTAAAAGAATAACGGATTTTATGTATTTTACATAAATTTAAGACAATTTAAAACTTTTAAGTTAAAGGAGGATTAGTATGAAGAAAAAGTTTTTATCCATTCTGTTAGCGGGTGTAACGCTTACATCCATGGTTTTAACCGGTTGTGGTTCTACAGCCGCAAACCAGACAGAAACAACAAAGGAAGAAGCAGCACCGGAGAGCGGCAAAGAAGCAGCATCGGAAAGTACTGAGACAGAAGGAACGGAAAGCAGTGCACCGGATTTCTCGGAGCATATGGATATTTCCATAGCACATTGGGATATTGAGTCACAGTTTGCAGAACGTGAATCTGATCCGCTTTATCAGTATATTTGTGATAAGTTTAATATTTCCATTGAACCGGTAAACACAACCTGGGATGACTACGTACAGAAAATCCAGATGTGGGGAGCAGCAGGTTCCATGCCGGATATTGTTTCCATTGATGCAGTTGGTACATCTACCTATTATAACTGGATTGAGCAGGGTGTTGTAAGACCGCTCCTTAACATTGATGAAGCAAAGTACCCGAATCTGGCTGAATATTTTAAAACAGAAGATATTGCAGCTATGGCGGATCAGGATGGACAGTTTTATGCCGTTCCAAGAAGAATGTTCCCTACGGTTGACTGGTCTGCACTCGACCGTGTAGTTGCATACAGATGGGATCTTGCACAGGAAGCAGGAATTACCAAGGAGCCGGAAACATGGGATGAATTTGAAGAAATGCTTGTAGCAATTGTTGAAGCAGATCCGGAAGGACAGAATGTGATCGGTATTACCGCATCAAACGTAAAGATGATCGGTGGTCTGTTCTGGCTGTACAGCAATCCGGTTGCCACCTCAGACGGCTCCGGAAGTGATTTTAAGTGGATTAAGGAAAACGGACAGTATGTACCTGCTGTATTCTCCTCTAATGCACTTGCATCCTTAGAGAATATGAGAGACATGTACAAAAAGGGTATCATTGACCCGGATCTTGCTCTCACCAACGTAAATTCAGCTTACGATAAGTTTGTAGCAGGTAACTGTGCAGCAATACTTATGGGTGGTGGATTCACGAACTATGCAAATAACCTTTATGAACAGAGATGGAAGGATTTATATCCGGATAAGGAATTTACCGAGTGCGTAAAGATGTTAAAGCCGATGAAGAATGCAAACGGAGATTATGCGCATGCAATCTTCAAGACCTACTGGTCTGAAACCTATTTCAGTTCTAACGTAGACGATGCTAAAATGGAAAGAATCATGGCTCTGTATGATTTCCTGATCTCCAAAGAAGGAAGAGAGCTTGTTACCTATGGCTTTGAAGGTGAAGATTATACCAAAAACGGAGATGAGTATACCATCATCACAGAAAATATCGGCGCTAAGTACTGTACAAAGGGTATTTTCTCTGAACTGGTTGCTTACAACAATTACGAATGCTATGATATGAGTTCTCCGGTTATCGTTGATAAGAAAATTCGTCAGGAAGCATGTGATTACATTGACTGGGTACTGAAAAATACAACCGTTCCCAAGTATTATCCGGAGCTTACCATGCTTAAAACCGAAACAAAGACAAACTTCGCTGTTATGGATCATGATGATCTTCTGAATATCATGATGGGTACAGACGATGTAGCGTCCATGTGGGACAGCCTTCTGAGCCAGTATGAGGCACAGGGACTCAGCCAGATGATTGAAGAGGTCAATGCTGCAGCTGCCACAATGAATCTTGATTAAGAAGGATTCATTTCTATCTCAACAATTTAATACTTATATGGAACAGCCACAACCGGTAAAACGCCGTGTTGCGGCTGTTCCTATTTCCGTATAGAATGGCTCTTTATCCGTGTTTATAAACTTTTTACTTGCAACCACAGAAAATTGAGTGTATAGTCTTTAGCGTTGACATTCTTAACAACAAAGGGGAAGGATTTTCATGGCAAAGTATCTGGTAATTGTGGAATCACCGGCGAAGGTGAAGACAATAAAGAAGTTCCTGGGGGAGAATTATACGGTCACAGCAAGCAACGGACACGTCCGTGATCTTCCCAAGAGCCAGCTTGGGATTGATGTGGAACATGACTATGAGCCAAAGTACATTACTATCCGTGGGAAAGGGGATATCCTTGCTAATCTGCGCAAGGAAGTGAAAAAAGCAGATAAGATCTATCTTGCAACAGACCCTGACCGTGAGGGAGAAGCTATTTCCTGGCATCTGTACATGGCATTGAAGCTGGAGAACAAAAAGGTATACCGTATCACCTTTAACGAAATTACCAAAAACGCAGTAAAGGAATCCTTGAAAAATGCCAGAGAGATCAATATGGATCTGGTAGATGCACAGCAGGCAAGAAGAGCGCTGGATCGGATGGTTGGCTACCGGATCTCACCACTTCTGTGGGAGAAGGTGAAGAGGGGCTTAAGTGCCGGGAGAGTACAGTCAGTGGCACTGCGCATCATCTGTGACAGAGAAGATGAGATCAACAACTTTATTCCGGAAGAATACTGGACGCTGGACGCTTCCCTTCATGTACAGGGAGAGAAGAAGCCGCTGATCGCCAGATATTATGGGACAAAGAATGGTAAGGTGAATCTTTCTTCCAGTGAAGAATTGGATAAGGTAGTGACAGACCTGAAAAATGCGGAGTTTAGGGTAAGTGAGGTCAAGAAAGGTGAGCGTACCAGGAAATCACCCCTTCCCTTTACCACCTCCACACTGCAGCAGGAGGCCAGCAAGGTGCTGAACTTCTCTACGCAGAAGACAATGCGTCTTGCACAGCAGCTTTATGAGGGAATTGATATCAAGGGCAGTGGTACTGTGGGTGTGATCACCTATCTGCGTACCGACTCCACCAGAGTATCTCCAGAGGCAGAGGCTATGGCAGAGAGATATATTGAAAAGAATTATGGAAGGGATTATGTATCTGCACCTGCAGAGAGTAAGAATAACGGACAGAAGATCCAGGACGCACATGAAGCTATCCGTCCTACTGATCTTGAAAGAACACCTGCCCAGCTGAAGGATTCCCTGTCAAGAGATCAGCTGAGGCTCTATCAGCTGATCTGGAGGCGCTTTATGGCAAGCAGGATGGCACCGGCCAGATATGAAACTACATCTGTGAAGATCAATGCAGCAGAGCACCGCTTTACTATCGCAGCATCCAAGGTCGTATTTGAAGGTTTTATGAGTGTCTATACAGAGGAAGATGACAAGGAAGAAAGCAATACACTGGTAAAGGGGATTGATACGGATACAAAGCTTACACTGGATGAGCTGCTGACAAAGCAGCACTTCACACAGCCAGCACCTCATTATACAGAAGCATCACTGGTGCGTGCGCTGGAAGAGCTGGGGATTGGACGTCCGAGTACCTATGCACCTACGATCACCACCATTCTTGCCAGAAGATACATTGTAAAGGAAAATAAAAATCTTTACGTAACAGAGCTTGGTGAAGTGGTTAACAACATGATGAAGGAGGCATTCCCAAGCATTGTGGATGTAAACTTCACGGCCAACATGGAGGCTCTTCTGGATGGAGTGGAGGAGGGAAAGGTCAACTGGAAAACAGTGATCTCCAACTTCTATCCGGATCTGGATGAGGCGGTAAAGAAGGCCGAGAAGGAACTTCAGGAGGTGCAGATTCAGGACGAGGTATCGGATGAGGTCTGTGAGCACTGTGGACGGAATATGGTGATCAAATATGGTCCGCATGGCAGGTTTCTGGCATGTCCCGGATTTCCGGAATGCCGCAATACCAAGCCCTATTATGAGAAGATCGGCGTAGACTGTCCGAAGTGCGGCAAGGATATTGTCCTTAAGAAGACCAAAAAGGGCAGGAAATATTATGGCTGTATTGATAATCCGGAATGCGATTTCATGGTATGGCAGCGGCCTTCCAATGTGAAATGTGAGCGCTGTGGCTCTCTGATGCTGTATAAGGGGAATAAGCTGGTATGCTCCAATGAATCATGTGGATTTGTGACATCGGTTCCTAAGGGTGAAGATCAATAGTCAGAAAATGAATGAAAAATTGTAAAAGTACATGAAATTATGCATAGTCCTCGTAAAGAGCATTGAAACTTGGAACTACATGTGCTAAAATGTTGATAGCGATGCGGTATAGAGGAGATTTTTACGATGAAGGTAATTTCTGCCGATGGAGGGTCTTAGCATGAGTAGTGTACAGTTACTGGACAAGACCAGAAAAATTGGGAAGCTTCTTCACAATAACAATTCGAGCAAGGTAGTTTTTAATGATATCTGCAAGGTGTTATGCGAGATCCTGAGTTCAAATGTTCTGGTGATCAGCAAAAAGGGAAAGGTGCTTGGTGTAGGAGATGCACCTGGCGTTGATTCTATTACAGAGCTGATCGTGGATCAGGTGGGCGGCTTTATTGATGCTCTGTTGAATGAAAGGCTTCTTGCCATTCTCTCTACCAAGGAGAATGTAAATCTGGAGACTCTTGGCTTTGATGCTGAAGAGGTGAAGAAATTTCAGGCGATCATCACACCTATCGAGATCGCAGGAGAGAGACTGGGAACCCTTTTCATATACAAGTGCGACAGGCAGTATGATATTGATGATATTATTCTCTGTGAATACGGAACCACGGTCGTAGGACTGGAGATGCTCCGGGCGGTCAATGAAGAAAATGCAGAGGAAACGCGCAAGCTGAACGTGATCAGATCAGCGATCGGAACCCTTTCCTATTCCGAAATGGAAGCTATCGTTCATATTTTTGAAGAGCTTGACGGTATGGAAGGTATTCTGGTAGCCAGCAAGATCGCTGACAGAGTAGGGATTACCAGATCTGTTATCGTTAATGCGCTCCGCAAGTTTGAAAGCGCAGGCGTTATAGAGTCAAGGTCATCCGGCATGAAGGGCACCTATATCAAAGTCCTGAATGATATGGTATTTGATGAGATCGAGAAATTAAAGGAACAGAACATGAGGTAAAGGAGGAATCCTGATGATCAATACCAATGTGTTTGATTATGTGAATGTTTTAAACAAGGCGGCGGATGCAGCATGGACAAGGAATGATGTGCTTGCCAATAATATTGCTAATATGGATACACCCGGCTATAAGAGACAGGATGTGGATTTTGAATCACAGCTGAAGCAGGCTATGAGGAGCACAAGGTTTAAAAGTGTGGATGCCAGGGTGGGTGCCATCAATGATACAGAGCTGGAAACAAGGGTTTATACGGATGCTTCCGGCTTTTCTTACAGACTGGATGGCAACAATGTGGATATTGATACAGAAACAGCCAGGCTTGCTGAGAACCAGATCAGGTACAATGGACTGGTACAGAGCATGAATGAAGAATTTACCAACCTGAAAATGGTGATGAAATAAGAGCTTCCATATTTTCACCCCGCTGTGGGTGAAGGAGGATACAGAAAGGAATGAAGAACACACATGAGTATTTTTACATCCTTTGATATTAATGCTTCCGGAATGACAGCCCAGCGTTACCGCATGGACGTGATCTCTGAGAATGTGGCCAATGCAGACACGACAAGGACAGAAGATGGAACACCCTACAGACGTAAGGTGGCAGACTGTAGACAAAGCTCCTTCCTGTGAGGGAGCTTTTCTTGTGTCATGACTGC
>ERZ827458.345-NODE-345-length-70052-cov-4.290998_pt1 | contig 70052 bp, 58 predicted proteins | sample MGYA00519706_ERZ827458 | MGnify/ENA primary metagenome ERZ827458 (study PRJEB31778, sample SAMEA3449309) | human gut metagenome | biome: human gut; feature: human-associated habitat; material: faeces | place: United Kingdom | collected 2010/2012 ...
CGTGAAGTTTCCATGCGCCGCGCCCAGTTCATCGGTATAGGCAGAGTAGGGATACTCGCGGATGTTTTTCCACCCGTCTTCGTACTGGCTTATCACGCAATGCAGTTTCGGGTCCTGCATCTCCACGGCGCTGCTGCGGGGCTGCGACCTGCTGGGGCGGGCCAAGTCCTATGACATGGCAGTGCTGGAGGTGGATGAGCGGGCCAGCGTCCGCATCTTCCCCTATGTGAAGCCGGACTATGCGGTGGTCACCAATCTGACACGGGACTCCATCATGCGCAACGCACACCCCGGCTACATTGCGGATATCCTGACCCGGAGTATCCCGCAGACGGCGACCATGATCCTTAATGCCGACGATCTGATCACCTGCGGCGTGGCCCCGGAGAACCGGCGGGTCTACTTCGGAGTGGACCGGCTGCCGGGGGACACCACCCGGTGCGAGAACCTCATCGACGATCTGCCGCGCCGGGCGCTTGAACGCATCGAGCATTTCCGTGGACGAGATCGTCACCTCGTTCGGAAGACCCGTCTTTGCGTCGCGGCCCTTGACGAGCATGGAAAGCTCCTGCGGGCGCGGGTATACGCAGCCGATGGTGATCTTGACCTCCTCCGCCGTGTTCAGACCGATGAGCATCCCGTAGTGCTTGCGCATATAGGCCGCAACGGCCTCGTCAAACGTGTCGCCCGCGACCTTGATGGAAGAGGACGTCGCAATGCCGTTCAGACTCAGAACGGCGATATCCGTCGTGCCGCCGCCGATATCGACGACCATATGGCCCTCCGGCCCGGAGATCGCCAGCTTCGCGCCAAGCGCGGCAGCGAACGGCTCCTCGATCAGATAGACGCGGCGTGCGCCGGCCTCCATGGCGGCCTGAATGACCGCGCGTTCCTCGACCTCGGTGATGCCGGACGGGACGGAGACGATCACGCGGGGCTTGACGAGCGTGAATTTGTTGATCTTCTTGAGAAACTGCTCAAGCATTTTCTCCGTCATTTCATAGTCGCTGATAACGCCGTCGCGCAGCGGGCGCACGGCGACGATGTTGCCGGGGGTGCGGCCAAGCATATTGCGCGCAGCCGCGCCGACCTGCAAAACCTTGCCGGTATTCTTGTCCACGGCCACGACCGACGGCTCGCGCAGGACGATGCCGCGCCCCTCCACATAGCAGAGCACGTTTGCCGTGCCAAGGTCGATGCCGATATCACGAATCAATTTCATAGCGTTGTATCCTTCAGTCTTGTTTTCTCGGCGCGGCAAACGCCGCGTAAACCACGTCCGACGCGCCCGCCTGCAGCAGCGTGCGGCTGCACTCTGCCAGCGTTGCACCGGTCGTTACAATATCGTCGATGATCAGAACGCGCTTTCCCGCAAAGTGCTCCGGCTGCTCGGCCCGGTACGCGCCGGAGACATTCGCGCGCCGCTGGGCGGCGTCTGCAAGCGTGGACTGCGCGGGCGGGTCCTTGATCTTCCGGAGCGTCTGTATGGGTTCGAGCCTGAGCTGCGTCCCGATCTCGCGGCACAGAAGCGCCGACTGGTCATAGCCGCGTTTGCGTTTCCTTGCCCGGCTGACCGGCGCCCATGTGAGCACGTCGTATTTCCCCGCAAGCCTGTCGCGGATTGTGTGAGCCATCCATGCGCCGTAGGTCTGCGCGTAAAACGCCGACCCACCGAATTTAAAGCGCAGGAACGACTCGCGCAGCTGCCCTTCATAGAAAAAGCTGACCGCGCCGCCGCTCGTAAAGCGCACGGACGGCGCTGCGCCGTCAAACTCCGGAAGCTTGTCCATGCAGTGCGGGCACACCGGGCCTTTGCCTGTCAGGAGCTTCCGGCAGAGCACGCATTTGGGCGGGTAGAGCAGGTCGAGAAGCCATGAAAGCACACTCATGCCTTGCCCTCCAGCCGGAGCTTTAGACCGGAATAGCGCCGCTGGCGGCGGTCGTTGCGGGTCATGGCGGCGACGGTTTCCTCGTTGCCGACGATGATCAAAAGCTCGCGGGCCCGGGTGATGGCGGTATATAACACGCTGCGCGTCAGGAGCATCTGCGGCCCGCCGCAGAGCGACAGGATGACCGCGCGGTACTCGCTGCCCTGACTTTTATGAACGGTCATGGCGTAGGCCGGTTCCAGCTCGGAGAGCATATCGAAGGCATATTCCGCCGTCCGGTCGTCAAACTGGATGGTCATCGTCTCTTCCTGAAAGTCGATGTCCGTGACCGTGCCGATATCGCCGTTGAAAATGCCGGTTCCCGCGCCAAGTCCGTCGGCCCGTTTCCACATTATATCATAGTTATTCCGGATTTGCATTACCCGATCGCCGGTTCGGAAGGAAAAATCTCCGTGTTTTTTTTCTTTTTTGCCCTCCGCAGGCGGATTCAGCACGGCCTGCAGCGCAAGATTCAGCGCCTTTGTGCCCGTCTCATGCTTGCGGCTGGGGCTGAGCACCTGAATGTCGGACGGCTGGATGCCCATGTTTTTGGGCAACCGCGTCTGGCAAAGCTCCTGTATGGTCTTCACGGCTGCCGCCGGGTCGCGGCGGCGCAGGAAGAAAAAGTCCCGGTCCGTCGCCGTGAGCACGGGCAGCTCGCCCTGATTGACCGCGTGGGCGTTCATGACGATCAGGCTCCGCTGCGCCTGCCGGAAAATTTCCGTCAGACGGACGGTCTGTACCACGCCGCTGCGGATGAGGTCGGAAAACACGTTTCCCGCGCCGACCGGCGGCAGCTGATCCGGGTCGCCGACCAGCAGCAGGCGGCAGCCGGGCTTGAGCGCCTTTAAAAGCGACGCCATGAGCTGCAGGTCCACCATGGAGGTTTCATCCACGATCATCGCGTCGCAGGCAAGCGGCGCGTCCTCGTCGTGGAAAAAGGCCATGCGGCCCGTCGCCTCGTCGAACTGCGCCTCCAGAAGCCGGTGGATGGTCGAGGCCTCGCGGCCCGTCACCTCGGAAAGCCGCTTCGCGGCGCGGCCAGTCGGCGCAGCCAGCTGCGTCTTGAGCCGCAGCGCGTCAAACAGCCGCAGGATGCCGGACATGACCGTCGTCTTGCCCGTGCCGGGGCCGCCCGTCACGATCAGAAGCTGCCGGGAGGCCGCTGCGCGGATGGCGCTGCGCTGCTCCGGCGCGTAATCGATGCCCTGCCGGTTCTCAATTTCTGCGACCAGATCGTCGATTCGTCCCGGTTCGGGATATTCGCCGTCCGCCATGGATAAAATTCTCCGGCAGACGTAGGTTTCCGCCTCATAAAGCTCCGGCAGATAGCAGGCCGTGAGCCCCGCGATCTGGCTCAGCTCCATCCGCCCCTGCTCCTGCAGGCGGAGCATCCCGGCGTCGATCATCTCGCCGTCCAGATCGAGCAACGCGCACGTCGCTGTGCGAAGCTTGTCCTGCGGGATAAACGTATGGCCCGCACCGAGATTATAGGATAATTCAAATAAAATACCCGCTTCCACGCGCCGCTCATCGTCGGCGCTGATGCCGAGGGCAATGGCAAACGCGTCGACCTGCGAAAAATCCGCGCGGTAATAGCTGTCGGTCAGCAGATACGGGTCGTCGCGCAGTGCCTCCTGCGCAAGCTCGCCGTAGGCGCGGTAGAGCCGCACGGCAAGCTGGGCGGGCAGGTGATAAATCGTCAGAAATTCAATCAGGCGCCGAATGCCGGACTGCTTCTGGAAGCTTTCGGACATTTCCTGCGCCTTTTTTTCGCTGATGCCGGGGATCTGCGTCAGCTGCATGGGGTCCTGCTCCAAAACGTTCAGGCTCTTCTCGCCGAAGCGGGAGACGATCTTCTCCGCCATCTTCGGTCCGATGCCCTTGACGGCGCGGGAAGACAGAAACGCCAGAATCTCGCTCGTCGTTTCCGGCATGAGGCGCTCTAAAAACTCGGCCTCAAACTGCTGCCCGAACGACTGGTGGCGCGTCCAGCGGCCGACGATGGCCAGCCGTTCGCCCACGACGCACATGGGGATGACGCCGACGACCGTGACGGCCTCGCCCTGCTCTGTGCGGACCTTCAGCACGCAGTAGCCGTTTTCCGGATTCTGATAAATGACCGCCAGAACGGTCCCCTGTATCATTTGCGATTCCTGTTCCATGCTTCTTACTCCCGACATCCCGCGCAGGGGCGGTATTCCACGCAGGCATACTGCGCGGCCAGACGCTCTGCCAGCGCCGCAGTCTCCGGCGCTTCCTCTCCGCCCGCCAGAATCAGCCGCCCGCCCGCAAGGCCGCTTTCACGCGACCAGACAAACGCCCGCACCTGCCGCTCCAGCTGCGGCTCAGACGCGGACAGGCGGTAGATCGTGACGGCCTCGCGTCTCGGCGGCAGAACGCACCAGCCCAGAAGCGCCCACACGATCAAAATCAGCCCGGCAGCCGCCAGCACCGCGCACACGATCATCCAGATCATTCCGCATCCCTCCGCGCTAGTCTATGCCGCGCGGGGGAGAGCTGTGACTAGTTTACTATAAAACGGGCGCAGTTTCCAGAGCGTTTGCAAAAAAACATCCCGCTTCGCCGGTTTTCGAGCGGCGAAACGGGAACTTTATTCTTCCGGCTTTTCCGGCGGCAGCTGCGCGTCGATGGCGTCGTTGATAAAGCGGTTCATGCTCTTTCCCTGCGAGGCGGCATATTCTGCGATCCGCTTCCGCTTGCCCTTTGGAACGACAACGCTGATGAAATCATATGCTTTCTTGTTATATCTCGCCGTCGCTTCCTTCTGTGCGTCTGAATATGCCATGCTCTCACCTCATGCATATACTACTGTAAGTATGAGGCAAGATGTATAATTCTATAAGTATATATTTGTAGAAAAGAGCCAATTTACATACTTATTGAAGTATACTATAATGGAAAAATCAAGAAATATAATCAGGAGGTTCCATGATGGAATATGAAAAATTGTACGCACAGATGGTAGAAGCAGCGGAGCAGGCGATTGCGGCAATTGAACGCGCAGATTACGGACAGGCCAAGCAGATCCTGATCAGCGCCGAGCAGCGCTGCGAAGCCGAGTATCTGGAAATGGAGGAAACGCCCAAAGCCTGAGCGCATGGCAGGCTGCACTGGCTTTACGGCAATTTTCGGCGAATTCGTATGCACCGAACGCCTTCCCCGCCGGGGCTTTCAGCGTGTCAAAAAAGTCCGATCATGATCGATATCGCTCTGCTTCGTAGGGGCGGACGACTCTGTCCGCCCGGCAGAGTGCAGCTGATTTTTGCAAAAAGCTGCGGCACATACGTATGCACTGCCCGTTTCGGTGTAGGGGTCGATGCCTATCTTCGGCGCTAAGAACTGCGCTATGCGCGGTTGCGCCTCGAAACTAGCCTGCGGGTGTCGCATCGGCCCGGCAGATTGCGCCGTTTTTATGGAAATCTGCGGCGAATTCGTAACTTCCCAACGGGCCGATGTGTACCGGCAAGCGGCAGACCCACATCCGTAACGCTCCTTCGTCGCGAACGGCTGTGACCGGCATCGGCCCCTACAGAGTGCTGCGAGAATTCGCGGCTGCTCATCGGGAAGACAGAGGCGTCCGCCCCTACGACTGTCTTGGAAATCCTGTGCAAAATAGGAGAACAACAGTTTTTGACAGACTGAAAGCCCCGGCCTTTTTGGCCGGGGCTTTGCGGAAAAACGGCTTATTTGCCCTGCATGGCCTTGAGATCGTCACCGCGCAGGTATTTGCGCATGGGCGTGGACAGGACTGCAAGGATCACAAGGCAGAGAACCAGGTCGATGAGCACATAGCTGCCGTTATAAACAGCGGAATAGAGCCACGGGTTCGTGTAGATGGAGTTGAACAGCTCGGTCGGCTCATTGATGCGGTAGATCGTGACGCCGCTGATGAAATGGACAAGGAAGCGGCAGACGCACGCGACCGTTGCGCCGAGATACAGGCCGCCCTTCATCTTCCGGAAGAACGTTGCAACGCCAAGCACCGTGAACGCCAGCACATAGTCGAGCAGCATCGACGTCGGGCCCCACGCATAAGCGCCGTCAAAGATCAGCTGGAGCAGACCGTAGGCAAACGCGGCGAGGAAGCTGTGCTTCCAGTCCCAGCGATAGAAATAGATGAACAGCGGCAGCATACCGATGCAGACGCTTCCGCCCTGCGGCAGCTCCATCAGCTTGACATAGCTCAGCGCCGTCGCCAGTGCGACCATGATCGCGCCCTCGCAGAGCGCGTACACCTTGGATTTTTTCATAAAAATCCCTCCAAAAATAAAAAAGTACCGCACACAACCGGATTTTGGTGTCGTGCAGTACGCAGCATATCGATAGAGATCTCATATACGAAGCAGCTTCCTACGCCGGCATTACCCGGATCAGGTTTAAGGGACATGCGAAAACGCAATCTCAGCCGGTTGCCCAGCGCCCCTGTGTTCGATTGTCTGTGGCCTGTGGGTATTATAGCGTCCAGATGCGGAGCCGTCAAGAAAAATTTAAGAACTGCGGCCTCTTGCTTTTTTCCGGGAAACCGTTACTATAGTATAGTATGGCTGGATTCTTTTTCGGGAGGTTTGTCCGCATGACAAAGTCCGTTTCCCGGGGCCCTGATCTGCTTCACGGCCCTGTTTTTTCGAATATGACCCGCTTTTTCCTGCCAATCATGCTGGGGTCGCTGCTCCAGCAGCTGTATTCCATGGTCGACGCGGTTGTCCTCGGGCGGCTGGTCGGCAAGACGGCGCTGGCCGCTGTCGGCGGCTCGGATCTGGTCATCATTAATCTGGTCGTGGGCTTTTTCGTCGGCCTGTCCTCCGGCGCCTGCGTCGTCGTCTCGCAGCATTACGGCGCGGGGGAGGGCGATATGGTCCGGAAGTCCGTCCACACGGCAATTTTATTCTCCGTCGTGATCGGCGCGGTCATGACGGCGCTGGGCATTCTCATGGCCCGGCCTGTGCTTGTCCTGCTCGACCCGCCCGCCGACACGCTGGCCGATTCCATCATCTATCTGCAATGGTATTTTGCCGGTATGATCCCCTCTATGGTCTATAACATGGGGGCGGGCATCCTGCGCGCGGTGGGCGATTCCAAACGGCCCCTTTACTTCCTCATCGTCTGCGCGCTGGCCAACACGGGGCTGGATCTGCTGTTTGTCGCCGTTTTCGGACTTGGAACGGCGGGCGCGGCCATGGCGACCAGCCTGTCGCAGCTGATCTGCGCGGGGCTCGTGATCTGGGTGCTGCTGCGTATTCCGGGCGACTGCCGCCTGCATGTGTCGGAGCTGCGCTTTGACAGTGTGCTTCTGCGCCGCATGACGGCTATTGGCTTGCCCGCGGGACTGGCTACCATCATGTACAGCGTCGCGAATGTTATCATCCAGAAGGCCATCAATCTGCTCGGCACAGACACGGCGGCGGCCTGGTCGATCTACTGGAAGCTCGACGGGTTTTACTGGCCCGTGTCAAACGCCATCGGCATCACCGTCATGACCTTCGCCGGACAGAATTACGGCGCGCGGCAGCTTGACCGCATTACCTCCGTCATCCGTACCGGCATGTGGATGCATGTCGGCTTTTCCGCGCTGTTCAGCGCTCTGCTGTTCCTGACGCGGGGGCTGACCGTGCGGTTCTTTACCGACGATACGAACGTCATGGCCGAGGGCAGCCGGATTATCACCATGCTGGCCTTTTTCTACCCGACGTTCTGCTGTGTGGAGGTGCTTTCCTCCGCGATGCGCGGCTGCGGGCGGAGCGTCATGCCGACGGTCCTGACGCTGTTCGGCACCTGCCTGCTGCGGCTGGCGCTGCTGTTTTTCGTAACGTTCCCGCATTTGAATAACTGGACCATCGCCCTGTGCTATCCCGCAACGTGGCTGACCACGTCCGTGCTGTTCGTGATCTATTACAAGTGCTTCCGCTGGATGCCGGAGATCAAGCAGGCGTGAAGAATGCATGATTTAGAAATTCATATTGCACAGCTCATCGTATTGCTTACGAATTCTAAGAAATTCAAAAAATATTCTGCATAATCGAAAACGCACTCTTGCATTTTTGCTGCCGCTTCGATATAATATGGGCAACAAATCCGCAGGAGGTCCCGAACCATGGCAACGCTTCTTGAAACCGACATCGCCCATCTGAGTGAAAACATTGCGCAGCAGTATGCCATCCCCGCGCAGTATTTTGAAGACCAGAGCATCAAGCGCGGCCTGCGCAACGCGGACGGCACGGGCGTGCTCATCGGCGTCAGCAAGGTCGGCAGCGTGCAGGGCTATTATATGATGGACGGCGAACGCGTTCCCATGCCTGGCAAGCTCTATTACCGCGGCATCAGCGTCGAGGATATTGTCGAGGCCCATCGGAAAAGCGGCACGTTCGGCTATGAGGAGGTCGCGTATCTGCTGCTGCTCGGCTCTTTGCCCACGCAGGCGCAGCAGCAGCGCTTCAACGACGTCATGGCCCGCGCACGCACCATGCCCGCCGGGTTCACCGAGGACATGATCCTCAAGGCCCCCAGCCGCAACATCATGAACCAGCTGGCCCGCAGCGTCCTCGCCCTCTATTCCTATGACGACCGCGCGGACGATACCGCGCTGGACAACGTTCTGCGGCAGTCCATCGGCCTCATTGCGCGCTTCCCGCTCATCGCGGCGAACGCCTTTGCCGCCAAACGGCATTATTTTGACGGAGACTCCCTCATCCTGCACAATCCGGAGCCGGAGCTGTCCGTCGCCGAGAACATCCTGCGCATGATCCGCCCCGACGCGGCCTACACGCCGGAGGAGGCGCATCTGCTCGACCTCATGCTCATTCTCCATGCCGAGCATTCCAGCAACAACTCCACCTTCGTCTGCCGCGCCATCACCTCGTCCGGCACCGACACCTACAGCGCCATTGCGGGCGCGGTCGGCTCCCTGAAGGGTCCGCTGCACGGCGGTGCGAACGCCAAGGTCATGCAGATGTTCCGCGATATCCGCGAACACGTCGGCGAAGCCCCGGACGACGCGTCGCTGGACGCGTATCTGGATCGCATTCTCGACGGCGAGGCGGGCGACCGCTCCGGCAAGATCTACGGTCTGGGCCACGCGGTCTATACCATGTCAGACCCGCGTGCCGTCGTCATCAAAAAATACGCCGCGTCGCTGGTCGGAGCCAAGGGGCGGCTTCATGATCTGGAGCTGATGGAGCGCGTGGAAGCGCGCGGCATCGAGAAGATCATGGCGCGCAAGCACCAGTCGATCCCCATGTGCGCGAACGTCGACCTCTATTCCGGCCTGATCTACAGTATGCTGGAGATCCCGGAGGATCTGTACACGCCGCTGTTCGCCACGGCCCGCATCGCGGGCTGGTGCGCGCACCGCCTTGAAGAGCTTGCCACCGGCAACCGCATCATGCGCCCGGCCTACCGCGCCATGCTCATCAAAGAGCCGTACATCCCTGTGGACGCACGGACATAAAAAACGGGAGAACGCCATGCACCGGCGTTCTCCCGTTCTGGTTACTTGCAGTTCTTCGAGTCCTGATTTTGCGTCTGGTTCGAGGTGTTCTGCGATTCGGTCTTGTTCGTTTTGTTCTGCTTGCTCATGATGAGCCTCCTGAAAGTATGAATTGCGGCGCAGCCGCAGGGATAGCTTGTCCGCTTTTTCAGGATTTATCCTTCGGATTGCAGAGCAGCGCGGCGAGAAAGCCGAAAAATACTGCCGCCGCAATGCCTGCCGCCGAAGCCTTGAGCCCGCCCGTCAGCGCGCCGAGGATGCCCTGCTCCTTCACGGCCTCGCGCACGCCCTTTGCAAGCGTATTGCCGAAGCCCGTCAGCGGGACGGTCGCGCCCGCGCCCGCAAAGTCCACGAGCTTGTCATAGACGCCCGCACCGCCCAGAATCACGCCCAGCACCACATAGCACACCAGGATCCGTGCGGGCGTGAGCCTCGTTTTGTCGATCAGAAGCTGGCCGAGCATACAGATCGCGCCTCCGACCAGAAATGCCTTCAGATAGTCCATACGCTATACTCCTTCCGCCGTGATGGCGACTGCGTGGCACACGCCGGGGATGGATTCGCCCTGCCAGCTGGACGTGGGGGAGAGCAGCGCGCCCGTCGCGCAGAACAGAAGCCGCCGCAGCTCCCGCTTTTCGAGCCTGTCCAGCAGATATCCGCACAAAACGCTCGCTCCGCACCCGCAGCCGGAGCCGCCCGCGTGCACATCCTGCGATTTCGTGTCAAAAATGAGAAGTCCGCAGTCGTTATAGACCGGGGAGAGGTCCACGCCGATGCGCCGGAACTGGTCGAGCACAATTGTCCTGCCGAGCATACCGAGATCGCCCGTCACGATCAGGTCATAGTCCGACGGTACCCGCCGCAGGTCGCGGAAATGTGCCTGCAGCGTGCTGATGGCTGCGGGCGCCATGGCCGCGCCCATGTTATTGGCGTCCTTGATGCCGTAATCCTGAATTTTTCCGATGGTCGCGGCCTCAATGCGCGGACCGTGGCCGCTTTTTCCCACGATGCAGCAGCCGGAGCCAGTCACGGTCCATTGGGCCGTCGGCGTGCGCTGGCCGCCGTAGCCGAGCGGGAAGCGGTACTGCCGCTCCGCCGAGGCAAAATGCGACGAGGTAAGCGCTGCCGCCGTGTCCGCAAAGCCCGCATCGACGAACGCCGCCGCCAGAAGCAGCGATTCGGCCATGGTCGAGCACGCGCCGTAAAGCCCCAGAAACGGGATCGACGTGCCGCGCGCCGCAAACGACGAGGAAATGCACTGGTTCAGCAGATCTCCCGCGAACAGCACGTCAATGTCCTCATAGCTTACGCCGAGCTTCCGCTTCGCCGTGTCCAGCGCCAGCTCCTGTAATTTACTCTCGGCCTTTTCAAACGTTTTCTGCCCCAGCTTCGCGTCCTTTCCGAGAAAATCAAAATATGCCGCCAGCGGCCCCTCGCCTTCTTTTTTGCCGCCGATGGCCGCGCGGGACAAAATGACCGGCTTCGATCCAAACACAAGCGTCTGCGCGCCCTTGCGCATCGCGATCAGCTCCCTTCCGCTTTTTCGGTAGTATGTGCGCAAAGCGTAAAAAATAACCGCCGAAGCAAAGCTTCGACGGCCGGCCCGCATGAAAACGAGCCAATGAGGAATGGAAAAATGAAAAAGAAGTCGCACAGATAGTATGCACGGCTTCCTTTCGTTTAAACACGGATCAATAATTATTTTTTTGCGTCCTTCAGCGCGCGGGCCAGCCACACGGAGCCGAGGTCGAGCGCGGTAAAGAACCCGTCCTTCTCGCTTTTCTTGACGATGCGGTCGCGGGCGCGGACATTCGGGTCGGTCAGCTGAAGCTCGACGGAGACCTTGCTGGCCACGTCGGCCTCGCCGACCTTTTTCGTCTCAAGGATCTGGAGCATGACAATGTGAGAATCGGCCATCGAGCCGTAGTAGACAAGATTATCCTTGCGCATAAGGGGGCGCCCCTTATAGGTCAGGATCGTTTTTTCGTCAGCCATAATGATCTTCGAACCTCCTGATGATGTGTTTTCTATAGTATAGCAAAGAATCCCTGTAAAAGCAAATCAATTTCATAAATTTGATTTTTCACCGGCCAGCGCGTCGTATCGTGCAGAATATACAAAAAATAAGAAAATATTTTTTGCTTTCTAACGAAAAATCAGCTTTACAAATGCGTGCGAATACGCTATAATCCAGACAATCATTCCAGATAGAGGCGCGGGCTTCAAGAGTACCGGGCGGCAAGCACAGGCAGTGGCCGTTCGGAAAAGGGGAGACCGCCGAAATGCCGCAGGCGCTGCCTGCAAATGCGGTGTTGGCTCGGCAGATAAGATCTGCCGGACTGTCACAAAGAAAAGCTTTGTGAAGCGCTATCGATGGATACGGCAGGGGCGGGATACCGTTTTCTGTTCATTCCGTGGATCGCTTTACAGAAGCGACCCACTTTTTTGCTGCTTCTGTAGGGCCTGTCTGGGAAAATAAAACGAAAGGTGAATGAAAACAATGAAGAGAATCCTTGCCCTCGTCCTGGCAGCCATGATGCTGCTGAGCATGGCGGCCTGCGCCGCCTCCACCCCCGCAGCGGCTGAAGCCGCCGCAGACACGAATACCGAAGCCGTGACCGGCGTGGAAGACGGCGTTCTCACCGTCGGCATGGAATGCGCCTACGCGCCCTATAACTGGACGCAGATGGACGATTCCAACGGCGCTGTCCCCATTTCCAACGTTCCCGGCGCTTACGCCAACGGCTATGACGTTATGATCGCCCAGAAGATCTGCGAGGCCAACGGCTGGCAGCTTGAGATCGTCTCCTCCGCATGGGATTCCCTCTGCCCGGCTGTGCAGTCCGGCACGATGGACGCGAACATTGCCGGTCAGTCCATGACCGCCGACCGTATGCAGGAGGTCGACATGGCAGGCCCGTACTACTACGCCACCATCGTCTGCGTCACCACGAAGGACAGCCCCTATGCCAGTGCGACCTCCATTGCCGACCTCGCGGGCGGCAAGTGCACCGCGCAGTCCGGCACGATCTGGTACGATTCCTGCCTGCCGCAGATCGAAAACGCCGAGCTTCTGGCTCCCGCTGAGACGGCTCCGGCCATGATCATGCAGCTGCAGACCGGCGCGGTCGACTTCATCTGCACCGATATGCCCACCGCCATAGGCGCTGCCGCGCAGGACGATAACCTCGTCATTCTGAACTTCTCCGGCACGCCCGGCGATTTCCAGTTTGCCTCCGAGGCTGAGCGCGCTGAAAACGTCAACATCGGCATCTCCGTCCGCAAGGGCAACACGGTCCTGAAGGACGCCATTGACAAGGTTCTCTCCCAGATGACGGAGGACGACTTCAACCAGCTCATGGACGAAGCCATCCGCATCCAGCCGGAGGTTTAACTGTTTGCCCGCGCCTCCGGCGCGGGCAAATCAAAAGTGAAAGGAGACTACCCCGTGGATAAGCTCGCCAAGCTCATGCAGGACATCGGGATTTTGTGGGACAAATACCACACGATGTACCTGAACGGCATGCTCAACACGCTCGGCCTTGCGCTGGCCGCGACCGCGATCGGCTGTATCATCGGCCTGCTCTGCGGCATTCTCAATACCATCCCGTGCGCCAAAAACGATCCGCTGCCCAAGCGTATCCTTCTGAAAATCCTCCGCGTCATCATCCGCATCTACGTCGAGGTTTTCCGCGGCACGCCGATGATGCTGCAGGCCGTGTTCATTTTCTACGCCCTGCCGTATTTCACGGATAATGCCCTGCGCTTCGATAACATCTGGGCCGCGTCCATCCTGATCGTTTCGATCAATACCGGCGCGTACATGGCCGAGTCCGTCCGCGGCGGCATTATCTCCATCGACCCCGGCCAGACCGAGGGCGCAAAGGCCATCGGCATGACGCATTTCCAGACCATGACGAGCGTCATTTTGCCGCAGGCCATCCGCAATATCCTGCCCCAGATCGGCAACAACTATATCATCAACGTGAAGGATACCTCCGTCATGTTCATCATCGGCTTTACGGAGTTCTTCGCCTCGCACCGCTATATCGTCGGCATCAACAATAAATATTTCCCGTCCGCCGTCATTGAAATGGCAGGCTATCTGGCCATGACGCTGATTGCATCCGGCATTCTGCGGCTGATTGAAAAGCTCATGGACGGCTCTGACAGCTATGAGCTTGTGCAGGAGGACCCGCTGACCATGACCGCCGGGACCTATTCGCACCCGAAGCGCGGCAGCAACTATGACGAGCAGAGCAAGGAGTTCCGCGAGCGCACGGAGCAGGAACTTAAATTCGGACGCAGCAGGGGGGATCGCTGATATGGCAGACAATATTCTTGAGATCCGGCACCTGAGCAAGTCCTTTGGCACGCACGAAGTCCTGCGCGATATCGACTTTGATGTCAAAAAAGGCGACGTGATCTCCATCATCGGCGCGTCCGGCTCCGGCAAATCGACGCTGCTGCGCTGCGTGAATCTGCTCGAAACGCCAACGAGCGGCGACATTCTCTACCACGGCGAAAATGTCACCGGTAAAAGCGTCAACGCCGCAAAATACCGCTCCCACGTCGGCATGGTGTTCCAGTCGTTTAATCTGTTCAATAATATGACCGTCCTGAAAAACTGTATGGTGGGTCAGATGAAGGTGCTTGGCCGGAGCAAGGCTGAGGCGCAGGAGCAGGCCATGCGGTATCTGGAAAAGGTCGGCATGGCGCCCTATGTCAACGCCAAGCCGCGTCAGCTCTCCGGCGGCCAGAAGCAGCGTGTCGCCATTGCACGTGCACTTGCAATGAACCCTGAGGTGCTTCTGTTCGACGAGCCGACAAGCGCGCTTGACCCGGAAATGGTCGGCGAGGTGCTCTCCGTCATGCAGGACCTTGCGCACGAGGGCATGACCATGCTCGTCGTGACGCATGAGATGGCCTTCGCCCGCGATGTGAGCGAGCGCGTCGTGTTCATGCACGAGGGTGTGATCCTGGAACAGGGTTCCCCCGAAGCGATCTTTGGCGACCCGCAGCACCAGCAGACAAAGGACTTTTTGGCACGGTTCCGCAACACCTGATAATCCAGAAGCCTATTTTTTATGAAACGATACAAAAACGTACTGCCCCTACAACCAAACCAGAGAAATTGCAGCATACGCAAAACCAGCCTCCGCCGCAGCGGGGGCTGGTTTTATATTTGCGTCTTATTTCAGCGTCTTGACCCACTCGCGCAGGGTATCCGTGCTCGTGCTGCTGCGGAAGACCTTGCCTTCGAGCAGACGTGCGCCCGTGCAGCTGGGCGCGAGGGCCTTGTTTGTGCCGCCCATGCCGCTGCCGCCGGAGGTGGCAAACGGAACGACGGTCCTGCCCGTCAGATCGCAGCTCTCCAGAAACGTGTTGACGATGGTCGGCGCAACATACCACCAGATGGGGAAGCCGACAAAAACGGTGTCGTAGTCCGCGATGTTCGCACAGGTGCCTGCGATTTCAGGACGGGACGCGGGGTTCTGCATCTCAATGGTGCTGCGGGACTGCTTGTCCATCCAGTTGAGATCGGCACGCGTGTAGGGAACCTTCGGTTCGATTGCAAACAGATCGGCCCCGATGGCGTCCGCCAGCGTCTGCGCCAGCTTTTTCGTTACGCCGGACGCCGAAAAATAAGCGACAAGTGTTTTACCCATGAGAAAAACCTCCTGTTTCATATTCTGCTTTCAGTATAGTAAACGTGTCAAGCGTCTATTGCCTCCAACAGAAAGCTCACGGGCCGGAAGCCGTCGTTGCAGGAGATCATGGCCGAGCGCGGATTTTTCATCCACCCGTCGTAAAGATTCTCCCCGCCGCTGGCCAGCGCCAACACAAACGGCGACATACTCTCCCACGCGCTCAGACAAAGCCCCTCCGGCCGGTTCCACCCGTCCGCCACAAACACCTGCCCGAGCACCATATCGCAAGGATGCTCCATCGGGTTCTCATATTCCGCCATCAGATCGGGATAACACCCCATCTTCATGACCGTGATTCTGACTTTTTTCATAAGCGGCCTCATTCACTTTCGTAGAAACGATCTAATTCCCATTTTAATGGGTTGTTGTCAATGTAAGTCCATATCTGCAAATACTCTTTTTCGGTTCGGACAACGTGATCATAAAATGACCGCTGCCAGCGCTTCCGTCCCGGGGTATTCTCAATTGCGTTGATTTGTTTTGCACGAATGGACTTGAACGCACAAATTATTTCGGAAATCGTGGTAGGGGCGGGGCTTTGCTCCGCCCTTGGGCAGTATGGATTTGTATCAGCCAGAGAAAGAAGCATATGCAGATGATTTGGCATGATTACATACTTATCAACCTGAATATTGAAGCGATGCTCAAATTCCTGAATTTGTGCTTTGCAGATACGCCCAAATGGGCGGAGCAGAGCCCCGCCCCTACCAATTCTGCATAAAGTCTGATGGCGCTGATAAGTACAGAGCGTGATGAAATAAGTGCCGGGTGCGGCATAGTCAAATGCGGGCAAACGCAGCGTTTTTCGATTATTCATTATGATACCGATGCACATACATCCGAGATAAAGATTCTTCTCCGTCGCCCTGGGCCATGCAGAAGAATTCCCAGCCGCAGCGCTCGTAGAAGCCGGTGTGATCGGTCAGCAGATAGAGTGTATCGATGCCTTTTTCGTGCATATCCCGGCAGACGAGCTGTAAAAGCGCGCCCGCAATGCCGCGGCAGCGGCGATCCGGCTCGGTATAGACAGCGCAGACGTTCGGTGTCAGGTCCTTTCTGTCATGAAAGTCGTTTTCAATCACGCCCATGCCGCCGATGATGCGCGAACTCTCCAGCACCAGATACCACTGCGGCACAGGGCCTGCCTCACGCAGCGCATCATCCATGCTGTCCAGATATGCCTGCTCCGGCACGCCCCATTTTGCGTGAAACCATGCGGCGGCCTGCGCTTTCAATTCCGGCCTGTCCGTGAGCCGGGTGATCAAATATTCCATAGGCAGTCCTCCTTTTTATTGATTATAATACACGCAGCAAAAAGCCGCAAGCCCGGAAAAGGGGCCTGCGGCTTTTTGAGAGAGGGGATCATTCGTATTCCACGCCGTCGTGCTTGTGCACGCCGGTGACGGAGAATTCGACCCATTCGGACAGGTTGACCGCGTGGTCGCCGATGCGCTCGAAATACTTTGCGATCATCAGCAGATCCAGTGCAACCTCACCCTGGCCGGGTTCGCGGGCAATCGCGGATATCAATGCCTGCTTGACATTGGAAAAATCCTCATCGACCAGATCGTCCTGCTTTGTGATCGAGCGGGCCAGATCCACATCGCGGCGGACGAACGCGTCCACGCTCTGCGTGACCATGGAGCTGGCCTGCTGCGCCATGCGGCAGACGAGCGTGCAGTCAAACGTGTTGTGGCTGAGGAAAAACGGGATGATCTCCGCAATATCCGCCGCCTGATCGCCGATGCGCTCCATATCCGTGATCATTTTGAGTGCTGCCGAAATCTGCCGCAGATCACGCGCGACCGGCTGCTGCTGCAAAAGCAGCTTCAGACACAGCGCTTCGATGCTCCGTTCCTGCTCGTTTGTCTGTTCCTCCAGTTCGGCGACCGGTGCGGCGGTTGATGCGTTCTGCTCATCCAGCGCCTGCGCGGCAAGACCGATGGCCTTCGCGCACGTTTCGCCCATCTGCGTCAGCTCTTCATTCAGCAGGGCAAGCTGCTGGTCAAATTTGCTTCTCATTATCCGAACCTCCCGGTGATGTAATCCTCGGTGCGCTTCTCCTTCGGCTGGTAGAACAGCGTCTGCGTGTCGTCGTATTCGATCAGCTCACCCAGCAGGAAAAACGCCGTTTTGTCCGAAATGCGCAGCGCCTGCTGCATATTGTGCGTAACGATGATGATGGTGTACTGCTCCTTCAGATTCGTGGCAAGCTCCTCGATTTTGGAGGTCGAGATGGGGTCGAGCGCACTCGTCGGCTCGTCCATCAGCAGAACCTGCGGCTGCACGGCCAGCGCCCGCGCGATGCAAAGCCGCTGCTGCTGTCCGCCGGAAAGGCCCAGCGCGCTCTTTTTCAGCCGGTCCTTGACCTCGTCCCAGATCGCCGCGCCGCGCAGCGACTGCTCGACGATCTCGTCCAGCTCATCCTTTTTGCGCACGCCGTGCGTCCGGGGGCCGTAGGCAATGTTGTCGTAGATGCTCATGGGAAAGGGATTCGGCTTCTGGAAGACCATGCCGATCTCGCGCCGCAGCTCATTTATGTCCACGGACGGCGCGAAGATATCCTGCCCGTTATATTTGACCTCACCCTCAATGCGCACACCCGGAACCAGATCGTTCATACGGTCGAGCGTCTTGAGAAACGTTGATTTGCCGCAGCCGGAGGGGCCGATGAGGGCTGTAATGCTCTTTTCCGGGATGTTCATCGACACGCCCTTGAGCGCCTTCGTCTGCCCGTACCAGAGCTGTAAGTCTTTGACTGTGATAATATCGTTCATACACGAGTTCCTTTCAATACCGGCTCGAAGGCCAGCCCGTACCAGTGGCCGGGCTGCCGCTTGGCCGTTTCATGGATGCAGCTGTCGCAGAAATCCGCTGCGCGCAGCAGCGCCGTCTGCGGCGCCTGTCCGCTCAGAAGCTCACCGCTCAGCGCGCTGGTAAACACATCGCCTGCGCCATGCACGGTCATATCGACGCTTTCCTTCTGCACAAGCGTCACGCGTCCGTCCAGCCGCGCCAGATAGCCGATGCGGTTGCCGGAGCCGACGCTGGTAATGACCGCGTCCTTGACCTGCTGCGCATATAAAAGCGTTTCGTCTGCGCTGGAGAAGGACAGACCGGCCAGCAGCGCGGCCTCCGTGCGGTTGGGCGTGATCAGATCGGCCAGACTGCAAAGCTCCCGCATGGCATCGACATGCGCGTCGGTAAAGCCGGTGTAGAGCGCTTCGTGATCGCCCAACACGGGGTCTACGATCACAAGCGTGTCCGTATCGGAAAAGCTGCGGATGAACTCCGCTGTCAGCTTGATCTGCTCAACTGTGCAGCAGTAGCCGGTGATAATGGCGTCAAATTTCACGCCGAGCTTTTTCCAGTGCGCGGCGAACAGCCGCATATTCTCCGTCATATTCTGCACGACAAAGCCGGTAAAGCCGCCCGTGTGCGTCGATAAGATCGCCGTCGGCAGCGGCACCGTTTCCACACCGTAGCTGGACAGAATTGGAATTGCTACGCTCAGGGAGCACTTGCCGAAGCAAGACAGGTCGTTGATCAGCGCGGCCCGCATCAAACCGCAGGGGTTGACAGATTTCATTGCCGGCTCCGTTTCTGGATCTGTTTTCCGACGATCCCGGCGGCAAGATTGATCAGAAGCGTTAAGATCATAAGAATGGCCGCGATGGCGAAGGCAACGTCAAATTCGCCCTCCTCCTTCGCGTAGGCGTACAGCGCGACCGTCAGCGTCGCGCCGGGGCTGGCAAGCCCGATGACGAATTTGTTCAGCGTGTGGGCAAAGCCTGCCGTGAACAAAAGTGCGGCGGATTCGCCCAGAATACGGCCAGCGGAGAGGATGCAGCCGGTCACAATGCCGTCGATGCAGCCCGGCAGCACGACCGTGCGCACCACGCGCCATTTGCCTGCGCCAAGGCCGAACGCACCCTCGCGGTAGCTCTGCGGAACCGTCCGCAGACTTTCCTGCGTTGTGCGCAGGACGGTCGGCAGGTTCATGATCACGAGCGTCAGGGCACCGGCCAGCAGGCTCGTCTGCATACCGAGAAATTCACAGAAGAACAGCATACCGACCAGACCGTAAATGATGGACGGAATGCCGGAAAGCGTCTCGGCGGCGTATTCAATGGCCGCGACGAGCTTTTTGTTCTGCGCGTACTCCGTCAGATAGACCGCCGCGCCCACGCCGAGGGGCAGGACAATGAGCAGGGAAGCGAGCAGGATCTGCATGGTGTTGCAGATATCCGGCAGAATGCCGATGGCGCCGGTGATATAGCTCGGCTTCGTCGAGATCAGGTGCCATGTGACATACGGCAGGCCCTTATAGAGCACATATACGATCATGAACACGACCAGCGCGGCCGTCAGCACGGCGGCAAGGAGCAGCAGAACCCGCATAACGGCGGTATACACCCGTCTGGCCGCGGAAAGCTTGTTTGTCAGCATGGTTTCACTCCTTTTTGCGCTTCAGGAAGAAGTTGAGCGCCGCGTTGATGAGCATGATGAACAGGTACAGAACCAGTGCGATGGAGAACAGCGCCTGCCGCTGCAGCCCCGACGCGTAGGACATTTCACTTGCGACTGCCGTGGTCAGAAAACGCACGCTTTCAAACAGCGACGGCATATTCGGCGCGTTGCCCGACACCATCATGACGGCCATGGCCTCGCCGATGGCGCGGCCTACGCCGAGCACGACGGCAGCGGCAATGCCGCTTCTGGCCGCCGGAGCCGATACGCGGAACCACGTCTCGACCGGCGTTGCGCCGAGCGCCAGCGACGCGTCCTCATACTCCTTCGGAACCGCGTCGAGCGCGTTGACGGAGACTTTAAGGATGGACGGCAGGATCATAATTGCCAGCACGACCATCGCGGCAAGCAGGCTTGCGCCGTCCGGCACGTGGAACAGCTTCCGGATGCCGGGAACGAGCACCAGCATACCGACCAGACCATAGACAACCGACGGGATACCGGCAAGCAAACTGACCGCCGATTCCATGACGGAGCGGAGCTTCTTCGGGGCCATTTTTGACAGGAACACCGCCGTCAGGAACCCGACCGGCACGCCGAGCAGAATTGCACCGCACGTGCCGTATACGCTGGTGAGGATGAAGGGGAGAATGCCGTATTTCGGATCGGAGGCCGTCGAGGCCCATTCCATGCCGAACAGGAAGTTTCCGAGGCCGATTTTTGTAATGGCCGGCAGGCCGGACAGGATCAGGTACACGGTAATGAGCAGCACGCAGCCGACTGTGACCAATCCTAACAGGAGGAAGACGCCGTGTACGACGTCTTCCATTGTCTGTTTCTTTTTCATATCAGCCGTTCACCGGGACAGCACCGGCGGAGGTAATGTACTGGGCGGCTTCCGCGCTCAGGGCGAAGTCGAAGAACTTCTGTGCGTTCTCGGAGAGCTTCGCGCCGGTCTTGGTCACGAGAACGAACGGTCGCTGGATGACATAGCTGCCGTCCTTGACGGTATCCTCCGTGGGGGCCACGCCGCCGACGGTCAGAGCCTTGACGTTGTCCTTCAGCGCTGCAAGGGAAGCATAGCCGATGGCGTCCGGGTTCTGGGAGACGGTGGTGATGACGTCGCCGGTGGAGGTCAGCTCCTGACGGTACTGGCAGGCATCCTTGGTGCCGGTGATGGACTCGAAGCCGTCGCGGGTGCCGGAACCAGCTTCACGGCCGATGAGAACGATAGCTGCGTCATTGCCGCCAACCTCGGACCAGTTGGTGATCTTGCCGGTGTAGATATCGGCAATCTGCTCGACCGTCAGGTCGGAAACGGGGTTTTCGGGGTTCACAATCATGGCAATGCCGTCGAGCGCGACGGTCGTTTCGGTCAGCGCTGCCTTCTCATCGTCCTTCAGCGCGCGGCTGGACAGGCCGATGTCGCAGCGGCCTTCGGAAACAGCCTGAATGCCGGAGCCGGAGCCGGTGGGGTTATAGGTCACGTCAATGCCTTCTTTTTCCTTAAATGCTTCGCCGAGCGTGCCGATGACCTTTTCCATCGAGGTCGAGCCGTCGGTCGTGACAGGGGAGGCGTCCTTCTTCGCGCAGCCGGCCAGTGTCAGCGCGGCGAGGGCAATAACAAGTACAGTCGTCAGAATTTTGTTCATCTTTTTCATTTTGATGATCTCCTTTTTGATTTGTTTGACATCTCGTCTACGGTCATAAGGATATCGCCGCTGTCTAAAATTCGAAAGCACGGTTCGGTAAAACTTTGGTCAAATTTTTGCGTGGAATGTAAAATCAAATGCGTGAAAACTCCCCCTCCGCAGTGAAGTGCGGAGGGGGAGTTGGAAGCGTTCGTTATTCTGCCTGTTTTCTTTCTCTTGCGCGCAGGAACAGCAGCACGCCGAGCAGCAGCGCTGCGCTGGCCAGCCAGGTGATGTACACATTCTGCGCGAAGCCTGCGACGATGAAGCCGATAAAGCTGACGATCGCGACGGTGAGCGCATAGGGAAGCTGCGTGGAAACATGGTCAAGATGCTCACACTGCGCACCGGCGGAGGCCATGATGGTCGTGTCGGAGATGGGGGAGCAGTGGTCGCCGCACACGGCGCCCGCGCAGCAGGCGGAGATGCCGATGATGAGCAGCTTGCTGTCAGCAGGGAAGACGGCGGTAACGATCGGGATCAGAATGCCGAACGTGCCCCAGCTCGTGCCGGAGGCAAAGGCCAGAATGCAGGCCACGACGAAAATGACGGCGGGCAGCATACTGTACAGCCACGCAGAAGCGGCGTACATCAGATCGTAGACATATACATCCGCGCCAAGGGCGTTGATCATGGCCTTCAGCGAGACGGCCAGCGTCAGGATGATGATCGGCGGGACCATGGCAATAAAGCCCTTGGGCACGCAGGCCATGGCCTCCTTGAAGGTCAGAACCTTCCGCGCGACGAGATAAATGACCGTCAGCACCAGCGCGATGATACCGCCCCACGGCAGACCGACAAAGGCGTTCGTATTGCCGAAGGCGCCGATAAAATCGCCCGCGAACGACGGATCGCCGGACATATCGGCGCCGAAGAAGCCGCCGACATAGATCATGCCGATCGTGCAGGTCACGATCAGCGCCAGCACCGGGAGAATGAGGTCGATCACGCGCCCGTTCGGGTTGGCCGATTCACCGGCTTCCTCCACCAGCGCAGACAGATCGCCCTTCGCGGCCTTGGCCTCAAATTTGCGCATGGGGCCGTAATCGAGCTTCATGGCGATGATCGCGAGAATGAATACGAAGGTCAGAATGGAATAGAGGTTATAGGGAATGGCCTTGACGAACAGCTCAATGCCGCTCATGCCGGTGTCGAGGCCCTCGGCCGTGGAGGAAACTGCCGCCGCCCAGGACGAGATCGGCGCGATCATGCACACGGGAGCCGCCGTGGCGTCGATCAGATACGCCAGCTTGGGACGGGAAATTTTGTGGCTGTCCGTGACCGGGCGCATGACGGAACCGACGGTCAGGCAGTTAAAGTAATCGTCGATGAAAATCAGAATGCCGAGCACGAACGTCGCCAGCTGCGCGCCTGCGTGCGTCTTGATGTGCGTCTCGGCCCAGCGGCCAAAGGCAGCCGAGCCGCCCGCCGCGTTGACCAGCGCGACAATAATGCCCAGCAGCACGAGGAACAGGAAAATGCCCGCGTTGGCGGAGATCGCGGCGATCAGACCGTCATTCAGGATGGTGTCGAGCGTCGCGACGGGCGCAAAGCCGCAGGTGAACAGGCTGCCGACCAGAACGCCGATGAACAGCGCGCTGTAGGCTTCCTTTGTGATAAGTGCCAGCACGATCGCGATGACCGGCGGCAGGAGCGACCAGGCCGTGTTTGCAAGCGATGCGCCGTTTGCACACTTGACCGCCGCGACGACGAGCAGCGCCAGAATGACGACTGCGACGAGCTTGGTCAGGATCGTTTTGGATCTGGATGCTTTGGGTTTCATGGATCTCACTCCTAAATAAAAATGCGTCATGATCTTCCATCATGACGCACATCAAATCTCGTGTTCGCGCATGACAGCTCTCCACGGGGCAAACCCCGTGACAGTCCGCAGGATCTTCTCCCTGCGTCCCAGATACCGGCGCTGCGGGAACGGCGGCGGCTCTTCGGCGGCTTCCCCTTTCAGACGCCCGGTTCCCGCCGGATACGCGCCCTACTCCTGTCAGCCGCAGCCTCTCTCATAACGGGTTTCATTATACAGCGTGATAAAGAAATGTCAAGAATATTTATGAATCTTTTCTGAATAAATATTATTCTGCCGAACTGTGGCGGATCCCGCGGCCTGCGCATACGATAGAGCGGGAGGAGAGTATCATGTTTTCCTATCTCTTTACGTTCCGCAGCCAGACAGCGGCGCAGTCCGGCAGGCGGATCCTCTATGAGGCGGGGCTTTGGACGCAGCTGCGCCGTGCGCCGCAGGAGGTGTCGAGCCTCGGCTGCACGTGGGGTGTTTATGTGGAGGGGGCCGACGGCGTGCACGCCGCACAGCTCCTGCGCGCATGGAGCAGCCCCGTTTCCGGCGCTTACCGCGTCCATCCGAACGGCTTTCTGGAGAAGGCGCAGCTATGATCTACCTGGACGCCGGAGCCACCACGCTCCAGAAGCCGCCCGCTGTTGCCCTTGCGGTGCAGAGCGCCATGCGCCGCATGGCGACACCTGGGCGCGGCGGGCATCCGCCCGCCATGCGCGCAGCCGACGCGGTCTATGACTGCCGCTGTCTGGCAGGGGCGCTGTTTGACGCGCAGCCGGAGCAGGTCGTATTCACCATGAATGCGACCCATGCGCTGAATCTGGCGATCAAAACGCTCGTAAAGCCTGACGGACGTGCGGTTATTTCCGGTTTTGAGCATAACGCGGTCCTGCGGCCGCTGCACCATCTTGGCGCAGAGATCATCGTCGCCGGACGGCGGCTGTTTGAGCCGGCGGATACGATTTCCGCGTTCGACCGCGCCATCACGCCGGGCACAAGCGCCGTGATCTGCACGCACGTGTCCAACGTCTTCGGGTATATCCTGCCTGTCGAAGAAATTGCGGCCCTGTGCCGTGCGCGCGGCGTTCCGTTCGTGCTCGACGCGTCGCAGTCGGCGGGGCTGCTGCCCGTGCGCCTTGCGGAGCTGGGCGCGGATTTTATCGGTATGCCGGGCCATAAAGCGCTCTACGGCCCGCAGGGCACGGGGCTGCTCCTGTGCGCCCGTATGCCGGATACGCTTCTGGAGGGCGGCAGCGGCAGCGCCTCGCGCCTGCCGGATATGCCGCCGGAGCTGCCGGATCACGCGGAGGCCGGGACGCAGAACGTCTGCGGCATCTGCGGCCTTGCCGCCGGGCTGCGCTTTGTGCGGCAGCAGACCCCGCAGCGCCTGCTTGCGCACGAAATCCGCCTTAGAAGGCTGCTTGCATCCATGTTGGAGGATATTCCGGGTATTCGTCTGTTTACAGGCGAGGCGCAGAGCGGGACACTCAGCCTCTGCGCGGCGCAGACGGACTGCGAGACGCTTGCCGCGCGGCTTGCATCCGAGGGGATCTGTGTGCGCGCGGGCCTGCACTGCGCGCCGCTTGCGCACGAGTCCGCAGGAACGCTCGAAACCGGGACTGTCCGCTTCAGCCTCTCCGCGTTTAACACCGAGCGTGAGATCCTGGAAATCGCAAAGCACATCAGAAGCTGCCTCAAATAATGCCGCCCGGCACGCGCCCGCATCGGCTCCCCTTGTGCGCAAGGGAAGCCGGCGGCGCACGCTGCTTTTTTCGACAGGCCCGTTTTTTCTCTTTCTTTTTTCTGCGCAATCGTGTATGATATAATATATATGATCGTATGGGAGGCCGCGATATGGACGAGCTGGAAAAAAAGCCGGACGCGCCGCAGGAGTCTGTAGAAAAGAAGCCGAAACGAAAAAACGATTTTGACAACCGGCGGAAGCTGATGTATGTGCTCTGCGGCGGATATCTGATCTATCTCGCCATCAAGATGGGACGGGATTATCCGGGTCTTGCCGCCAGCGGCGTCTGGTCCAGTGACCGTATCATCGCGCTGTGCGGAGCGATCGCGTTTTCCATCATCGGCGCGGCTCTGCTGGTGATCACCGCAGTCCGGAGCGTGCGCGAGTGGAAGCAGGACGCGCAGAACGAACAGGAGGAACACACGGATGAATGATATGACATTATTTCTCGACCTGATCCTGATAGCCAGCGGCGCGTACTGTATGTATACGTTCCTGCGTCTTGCCGTCACGAAGCGGCTGTTCAAAAACGGTCTGCTGGTGCCGAAGGAGAAAAAAATCTCCGACTGCGCGGACGAGCAGATGTACATCGGCTATATGATGCCGCCGCTCGCGGTCATGGCCGTCATGACCATGGGGTACGGCGTGTGTATGCTGCTCAACGACCTGCGCGAAACGCCCTTCCTCCCGTACCCGTGGCCGCTGGTGATCCTGGGGGCCGTTCTGGCCTCGCTCGTCTGGTACGCCATCCGCAATTCCCGTGCCAACCGGGAGTATTTCGGCATGTAAACGAAAATGACAGCGCCGCCTCCTGCCGTAACAGCAGGAGGCGGCTTTTCGCATATTTGGAGGTCAGGGCAGCAGGCCCTTGTTGGTCTTTTTCACGTGCCTGAAGACCTCTTCAAAGCGGTTCAGCGCCTCGTCGATGATCTCCGGCGTGTCGGCCATGGAGGTGTACAGGCGGCTGCCGGCCAGCGTGACGATGCCGTTTGCCATATAGGCCGCGCCCATGCGCTCCATCGAATCCTTGCGGACATACATCATATCCTTGTGCTTGAGCAGACCGACCGCGGACTTTGCAAACGACATGGACGAGAAATCAAAGCTCATCGCGCCTGTGCACTCGAGATGCACGATGGAGCCCTGGTTATAGGCCACGAACGGCAGGCCGTACCGGTCAAGCAGCCCCTTGAGGCCGTCACACAGGCGGTCGCCCATTTTTCCCGCGATCTCGCAGGCGTTCGTGCGCTCGATCTCACGGATGGCCGTGTACCCGGCGAGGCAGGACAGAGGATTGGCCGCCAGTGTGCCGCCGACATACGCCCGGTGCTTGCCTGTGGCAAGACCGGCCGCCATGAGCTGCGCGTATTCCTTCTTGCCGCCGACGCCGCCCGCCGACGGGTAGCCGCCTGCGACGATCTTGCCGAAGACCGTCAGATCCGGCACGACGCCGAAATAGCCCTGCGCGCCCGAAAGCGCAACGCGGAAGCCCGTGACGACCTCATCGAAGATCATCAGCGCGCCGTATTTATCGCACAGCGTCCGCACGCCCGCGTTATAGTCGTGCGCAACGGGCCGCGTGCCGCTCTCGGGGCCGACCGGCTCGACAATGACGCCCGCTGTGCCGCCAAGCAGCACGTTGCGCTTGAGCATATCCTCCAGCATGGTCAGATCGTTCGGCCGCACCTCGTCCGTCGCCTCATAGCAGCCGCCGGGAATGCCGTGCGATTCCAGAAGTGCCCGGCTGCCGGGGATTTTCAGACCGTAGACCATCTGGTCGGACCAGCCGTGGTACGCGCCGCCGACCTTGATGATGCGCTTTTTGCCCGTGGCAATGCGCGCGATGCGAAGCGCCGCCATGACGGACTCCGTGCCGCTGCCGAGCATACGGAACATCTCGACGTTCGGCATATGCCGGTTGATCTCTTTCGCGATCATCAGCTCGGATTCGTGCAGCAGACCTGTCACCGGGCCGCATTCGTTCAGCAGTTCAATCACCTTTTCCCGGATGACGGGATAGTTGCTGCCGAGAATTGTCGGGCCGCCGGCCTGCAGGAAGTCAATGTACTGGTTGCCGTCCTTGTCGTAGAGATACGCGCCGTCGGCCCGCGCCATGCACATGGGAAACGGCTTGTTGAAGGCCAGATTGTGCTGGACGCCGCCGGGGATATACTCCTTGGACTCCTCGTACACAGCCTTGGAGGCTTTGCACTTTTCATCGAAATACTTGAGGATCACATTGTTGTAATACTCGTCCGTGACCTCCCAGATGGGCTGACTGGTCAGGGCCTTGAGCCTCGCATTGATCTCATTGGGATCGTCCCAACGGCTGATGCCGCAGTTGTTCATTTCTGTTCCTCCTTTTTCGCAAGGTCATTGGTGTCCATGCTGCCCCGGAACACGACGAATGTGTCAAACAGGTATTCCGTGACAAAATTCAAAAGCATATTCATAACGGTGACCAGATATTCGTTCCAGCCGCAGGTTTCAACCAGCCAGTTGCCGAGAAGGGTTGACAGGGGTGTGAACACGGCGTAGTAGCACAAAACCAGCGCCATGGCCTTCGGCACATTGTTGGCGCTTTTGAACGTGAATTTCCGGTTGAGCGTGAAGTTCCACACCACAGACGCCACCAGCGCGATCAGATAGCACGGCCAGTAGCTCCATTTACACAGCTCATTGAGCAGCGTGAACAGTCCGATCTGGATGATACCTGCCGAGGCCGAAAACAGCACAAATTTGACGACCCGCCAAATTTCTTTCTTTTTTTCTCCGGTCATTTTCCTGCCTCCTTCTGCTTTGCGTATTTCTGCTGATAGACCAAATGCTGCAGGGCAATATCCGCGCGGGACAGCTGTGCGCGCTGTCCGAGCGCCGCCGTATGCAGCGCACAGACGGCAGCCTTGTCCGCGAGAGCTGCCAGCGCCTGCGTATCATCCTCGTCCTTTCCGCAGACGACTGCACCCACACCCGGAACCAGCACCGCGCAGCGCTTATCCAGTGCGGCGGAAATCTCACCCGCCGCAGCGCTCTGCGTGACCGGGATCACCGGGCCGATCATCTGCGCCATGTCGTCCAGCTGGGCGCGGATGGGCCGATTCAGCGCCGCCATAGTCAGAAGTGCGTCCGTCCGCGCGGCACAGGCCAGCGGATGTGCGTGGCGAACCTTGGCAAGCACGGAATCCAGCCGCTTCTGCTCCATGACCGGCGCGGCTTCCTCCAGCACGCCCTGCCAGCAGCGGCGGCAGAGCCGTTCGAGCAGCTGCGCACGCATCAGCGCTTCGTCGTGGCTGCGCGCGCAGATCAGAACGCCGTGGTGCGCCATGAAAATCGTTCTGGCCCCGCGCGACATGGCCTCGCGCATCGCGCTTTGCAGCGTCTTTGTGCCCGGCAGGCCGTAGCCCGCCACGGTCACGCCGCCGAGCTGCTGCCGCTCCTCGCCGGTAAAGCAGCCGGGCTTGTATCCGCACAGGCCCAGCGCCGAGGCGTAGGTCTGGTGCGTGTGAATGACAAAATTGACGTCCTCAAACATCGAATAGGCGAGCGCGTGCACCGCCCGTTCGCCGGACGGCCTGCGCGGGCCGGTCCATTTGCCGGTCGCCAGATCGCACAGCGCGATATCCTCCGGCGCGATGCTGCCGTAGTCCATGCCGCTGGGCGTGACGAGATAATGTTCGCCGTCCGCGCGGGCCGAAACATTGCCCCACGTCCGGGCAACAAGCCCGTTTTCCAGCAGCTCGCGGCCCGTTTCACAGATACACGTCCGTAAAGCCTGATCGTCCATGCTTACCCCTCCTTCAGTCTGTTCAGCAGTGCAAAATTCTTCTTATTCGACGCGTACAGCTGCCGGAATACGCGGTAATTGCGGTCATAGACCGGCTTTAAGGCCGTGTTCGGCGTGTAGCGCCAGTTGACCTTCACGTGCGAAGCAGCCTGCGCCAGATCCGGAAACAGCCCGCTTCCGACCGCCGCCAGCATCGCCGCGCCGATAGCCCCGACGTCCTTCGTGTTTTCAACTGTCTCGACCGTCCGGCCTGTAATGTCGGCCAGCATCTGACACGTCACCTTTGAAAGCGCCCCGCCGCCGACGAACCGGATGACCGGGGCCGTCTTTGTTTTCCGTTCCTCGCATTCGAGCATCCAGCGCTGGTGGAAGCAGATGCCCTCCAGAACGGCCCGCAGCATCTGCGCCTTGCCCGTCTCCAGCCGGATGTTGAAGAACATTCCGGCTGCCGCCGGGTCCTCAAACGGACAGCGGTTGCCGTGCAGCCACGGCGTAAAGATCACGCCGCCGGAGCCAGGCGCGACCTGCGCGACGGTGTCGGACATGTAGTCGTACAGGCTCTCATAAACGCTCTCCTGGCTCTCGGCTACGTCGGTCTTGGACAGGTAGACATTGACCTCGTCCAGCACCAGATGATCCTTGACCCATTCAAAGCACTTGCCTGCTGTTTCCATCTCGGCGAAATAATTGTATTTGCCCTTCTCCGCGCCGACGATGCCAGCGATCATCGCGGTGAGATCGACTGCCTGATGGTCCATCACCGTCCCGACCCAGCCGGACGTGCCGGAATAGATATGCGTGCTGCCGACGGCGGTGCAGCCCGCGCCCACGCCGATGAGCGTCGCGTCCCCGCCGCCTCCGTAGACCCGCGTGCCGGGGCAGAGGCCCAGCTCCCGCGCGGCCTGCTCCGTCAGAAGCCCCGCCACGTCGGTGCATTCAATGATCTTCGCCAGGTGCCGCGTCTCGACGCCGTACATCCGGCAAAGCCCTTCGTTCCAGCCCTCACGACCGGGCCGCGTGTCATAAAGGAACGTCGAATAGGCCGAATCACGCGTCATGACGAATTCTCCCGTCGCCCGCGCGATCAGAGATTCCTTCACGTCCAGCCATTTGTGGGCTTCTTGGAAGATCTCCGGCTCGTGCGCCTGTACCCATTTGTATTTCCAGAGCGGGTCCTTGACGCTTGTGGACGCGGCGTGCGTCGCGCGCAAAGAGCGCAGCAGCATCCCGATGTTCACGCCGGAAACGCACGGCCCGTGCGTCTGGCAGGCTTTGAATTCTGCCGAAGCCCGCTGATCCATATAGCTCATCGGGCGGCGCAGCGCGCGGCCATACTCGTCCACGAGCACCATGCCCTGCATCTGGGAGCAGAACGAAATGCCGGTCACCTGTGCAGGCGTTACGTCGGTCTTTTCGAACACGGCCTTCGTCGTGCGGCACATGGCGTCCCACCATTCGTCCGCGTCCTGCTCCGCGCCGCCGTCCGGCAGAATGTAAAGCCCATAGCCCGCGTATGCGCTCGCGATCAGCCGGATATCCTGTTCGGCTCCGAACAGGCAGGTCTTGACTCCGGTCGTTCCGAAGTCGTAAGCGATGAGATACTGCATACGTCTCCTTTCATCGCGCCCAGCAAAAAGCGCGTCAGCCTGTCGGCCATTTTTGTATCCTCCAAAGCGGCCTCGCCGCAGAAGATCCGCATCCGCTCCTGATAATATTCGCAGCTGTAGGAAAACTGCAGCATCATCAGCAGATTGTCAAAGAAAAACGCAAACAGCTGCGGCTCGATCCGCTCTGTAAGCTGGCCGCCCTGCTGCGCGCCGTCAAACAGGCGCGTATAAAGCGCCGCCGTGCGCGATTCGATCTCGCGGGCAAGCGCCCCGGCATACTTCCGGCAGCTGCCGGAGGTGATCTCGTAGTACATCGCGTTATAGCTCGCGTGGCTGCGCGACTGGCGGATGAGTGCAAGAATGAGCCTCTGCATCCGCGCCTCCAGCGGCCCGCCGCCCGCGGCGGCCTCCTGCAAGGTCGTGTCCAGCAGCTCAAGCGAATGCCGCACGCAGGCGAGGAAGAACGCGTCCTTGTCTCCAAAATATTTATAAATCACGCCGACGCTTACACCCGCATTCTTCGCGACCGACGCGACCGACGCGGGCTGAAAGCCGCAGCGGGCAAATTCCGCAATGCCCGCCTCCAGAATCGTGCCCAGCGCCGCTTCGTCCAGCTTCCGATACATAAAACACCTCAATATGACGTGAATGACTGTTCACGTCATATTATAATTCTGATAAAAATATCTGTCAATCCACAAAATAATTCAGCACATCAAACAAAAATTTGCAGCAGCCGAACGGTGTTCCTGTTTTGCTGTGTATTTCATGGAAACAAAAATCTTTTGCTGTTTTTCAGAAGCGCGCACCAAGCTTTTGACATTTTCCGTTCCCCGTGCTACACTGAAAGAAAAAACAGGAGGACGTTTATGTCTCTCATTCCTTACTATCTGCAATACGTATCCGAGATCTGCGAGGGCACGCGCAAGGCGCCTGCGGGCATTGTGCTCACGGAGCAGGAGGATCTGAAAAAGGCGCTGCAATTGCAGGCCGAGATCACGAAGCTGGGCATTCCCGCCTTCGTCAAAGCCTGCGCCGAGGCTGACGGGACGGAAATTCCGCAGGAGGAATATGACAGCTTCGACCCGGCTGAGCTGAACACGGCTATCGCGCAGCTTGCCGCAGCCTCCCAGCCGCAGGAGCCGGCGGAGGAAGCGCCGCAGGAGCCGGTCAGGACCGAAACGCGCGATATCTTCGAAATTTTCCTCGACAGCGTGTGTCTGGACGATGCTCTGCTGACATATCTGATCGACATTTTAAAGCGCCGCTCCGAGCCGGAATTTGCCAAGCTGTCCCACGCGGCGGCCCGCACCGAGCTGAAGCTGGACGATTTTCTTGCATGGCTCGGCAATATGGAGCTGCTGGCAGGCGAGGATGAGCAGGCGTGCGCGGCCATTATGGACAAATGCCTGTACCGGCTGGAGCAGGAGGACGAGATGGAGCTGATCGCGGCGCTGCTTTCCGGCGACGAGACGACCTTCAAGCTCTTCCGTACGCAGGCGCCGGAGCTGGTGCACCTGCCGGATGCAACCTATGAATGGTATTGCAGGCACTATCTGGACCGCTATTATCCCGTCCGCTTCATTCTGCATCATCAGGGGATCGAGTTTCCCCGCGCATAAGGAGGCTTCTCATGGAACCCATCTATGTCACCGGCCACCGCAATCCCGATACCGATTCCATTGTTTCCGCCATGGCCTATGCCGCGCTGCGAAACGCGCTGGGCGATCGGGAATTTGTTCCCGCGCGTCTGGGGCATATCTCCGATGAGACGCGGCTCGTGCTCGACCGCTTCGGCTTCGAGCCGCCTGTGCGCATCCAGACCATGCGCACGCAGGTGCGCGATCTGGACTATGACACGCCCCCGGCCCTGTCCGGCGCGGTCACCGTCAGCCGGGCCTGGGCGGCACTGCAGACCAACAAGGCAAAATCCATCCCCGCTATTCCCGTGACGAACGAAAACGGCGAGCTGTACGGGATGCTCTCACCCAGCGAGATCGCAAGCTATGATATGCGCACGCTTTCCGATTCCCGCGTCGACAGGATCCCGGTTTTTAATCTCCTGAGCGTTCTGGACGGCAAGATCCTGAACGAGTCCGGGTATCTGGCCGACACGATTAGCGGCGAGGTATCCATCGCCCTGCCGCAGAACAATGAAAACCTGCTCTTTAAAGGCCCGGACGCCATCGTCATCGTCGGCGAACAGCCGGAAATGGCGCGCCGCGCTGTCGAGCAGCAGGTCAGCTGCCTGATCGTGTGCCAGGCCGAGCTGCCGGAGCAGCTGCGGCAGATGCAGACAAACACCTGCATCATCGCCACGCCCTTCGACGCGTACAAGGCCGCCCGCATGGTCTATTATGCCATTGAGGTCGCGCGCGTGTGCCGCACGGAGGATCTCGAGGCGTTCCACCTGACCGATTTCGTGGACGACGTGCGCGAGGTCGTGCTCAAAAGCCGCCACCGCAGCTACCCGATCCTCGATGAAAACGACAAGGTCGTCGGCACGCTCTCCCGCTATCATCTGATCAAACCGCGCCGCAAGCGCGTTGTGCTGGTCGATCATAACGAGGCGGCGCAGTCCGTCCCGGGTCTTGAACAAGCGGAGATCGTCGAGATCATCGACCACCACCGGCTGGCCGATATCCAGACCGGCGGCCCCATTTACTTCCGGAACGAGCCGGTCGGCTCGACCGCGACGATCATCTCCGAAATGTATCAGGAGCGCGGCCTCATGCCGCCCGCAAAGCTGGCCGGTCTGATTGCGGCGGCCATCGTCGCCGACACGGTCATGTTCAAATCCCCGACGTCCACCGCCGTCGACCGCCGTATGGCCGACCGCATGGCGCGCATCGCCAATATCTCGCTCGACGAGCTGGGCAAGACCATCTTCTCTGCGTCCATCTCTGACGACAAGCCCGCCGACGCGCTGCTGTTCACGGATTTCAAGGATTTCCATATCGCCGATCACGATTTCGGCGTCAGCCAGATCACCTGCGTCGACTCCGAGCGCATGATGCAGCGCAAGGACGAGTTCCTGGCCGTCATGCAGAAGACGATGGAGGAGCGCGGCTATACGCTCATGATCCTCATGCTGACGGACGTGCTGCTGGAGGGCACGCACCTTCTGTATCTCGGCGACGAGGATATCATCACGCAGGCCTTCGGTGTCCAGCTCAAGGATCACACCTGCTTCCTGCCGGGCGTTGTGTCCCGGAAAAAGCAGGTCATCCCAATGCTGACCGCCCTGTGGGGATAACAAAGGAGTTTTTTTATGCGTCTTATTTTCATCCGCCACGGCGAACCCGATTACGAGCACGATTCGCTCACCGAAAAGGGCTGGCGCGAGGCAAAGCTGTTGGCAGCCCGCACAAAGGACTGGCATGTCGATGATTTCTACGTTTCCCCGCTTGGCCGTGCGCGGGATACTGCGTCCTTTACGCTCAAAGCGCACGGAAAGACGGCAGAGATCATGGATTGGCTGCATGAATTTCTGGGCAAGGTGCCGGACGGGGCCGGCGGAACGCGCCTCTGCTGGGATCTGATGCCCGCCGACTGGACGGCGCAGCCGGAGCTGCTGCAGCCCACCGGCTGGGAGGCCGCGCCGCTCTTACAGGGTACGAACGTCAAGGCCGAATACGACCGCGTGACCGCCGGACTGGACGCGCTGCTCGCGTCATACGGCTACACCCGGCACGGCGGATATTATACCTGCCGCGAGACCTGTGAAAAAACCATCGTCTGCTTCTGTCATTTCGGCATCACGGCTGTTCTGCTGGCTCACCTGTGGAACGTCAGCCCGTTTGCCGTGCTGCACGGGGCATTCCTCGCCCCGACGTCCGTAACGGTTCTGAACACGGAGGAGCGCCAGCCCGGCATTGCATACTTCCGCTGCCAGATGATGGGCGATACCTCGCACCTTCTGATAGGCGGAGAACCAGTATCCTATTACGCATCCTACGCAGAGCCGTTTCAGGGCTGAACCGGCTCTGCAGGACCAAAATACCCCCGGCCGTCCGCTTGTAAAGCGGCTGGCCGGGGGCTTGTCTGTTATTCGGCTTTCGGCGGCTGGCCCTCGCCCGACGGCTTTCTGGGGCCTCCGCTGCGGCGTCTGCGGCGGCGGGGCTTGGATTGGCCGTCGGCTGCTTCCGCTTTTTCCGGACGCTCCTGCTTCTGCGGGGCGGGCTTGCGGTCGGGCTTGTCCTGCTGGGGCGGGCGCTCCTTCTTGGGGCGGTCCCTGCGGGGGGCGTCGGTGCGCGGCTGATCCTTTGGCGCGGGCGCGGGTTTTTCCGGGGCGGCAGTCTCCTGCGGGCGTTCGCCTGCGGGCTTCGTGCGGCGGCCGCCGCGCCGGCGGCGGCGATTCGCGCTCTTTCCGGCTTCTTCGCCGGCTGCCTCCGCTGTGTCCAGCGCTTCCGGCTCGATCACGGCGACGGCATCCGGATAGATGACCTCCGGCAGCTCCTCGAAAAACGCCTCCGTCTTCTGCACCGGACGCGGTTTGGAGGAAATGGGCGCAAAATCGCGCGGGATCGGCGGGTCGTTTTTGCGGGCCTTTCCGCTGCGCAGGATGTAGATATCCGTATTTTTATAGCTGCCGATCGTCTCCGGGTGGTCTTCCATGCGGACTCTGACGCTCTGGCGCAGGAGATTGACCTCGACGACCGTCCCGCGTCCGTCGGGCGTGTCGACAAAGGATTCCATCTTCGGCGCGGTCTTGATGAGGTCCTCATAGGCCTCCTGCTCGTATTTCAGGCAGCACATGAGCCTGCCGCACGTGCCGGAGATCTTCGTCGGGTTCAGGCTGAGGTTCTGCGTCTTGGCCATTTTGATGGAAACGGGCTGGAAATCATCGAGGAATTCCTTGCAGCAGAAGGGCCTGCCGCATACGCCGAGTCCGCCGACCATCTTGGCCTTGTCGCGCACGCCGATCTGCCGCAGCTCGATGCGCGTGCGGAAGACGGAGGCCAGATCCTTGACCAGCTCGCGGAAATCGACGCGGCCGTCCGCCGTGAAGAAAAACAGAAGCTTGCTGCCGTCAAAGGCGCATTCCGCCGAGACAAGCTGCATTTCCAGCCCGTGCGCGGCGATCTTCTGCTGGCAGATCTCAAAGGCCTTCTTTTCCTTTTCCTGGTTCTCTGCGTTCGCGCGCTCGTCCTGCTGCGTCGCTACGCGCAGCACCCTGCGCAGCGGCAGCACCAGCTCACGCGGCTTGACCGGGTGGTTGCCGGCAGCGCAGAGGCCGAATTCGTCTCCGCGCGCCGTGTCGATGATGACGTGCGCACCGGCCTGCAGCGTCAGTCCGGCAGGGTCGAAATAATAGGATTTTGCATTATTGCGGAAGCGGATGTCCACCACGGTAACGGCGGCAGGCTCCGCCGGTTGGGCGGGCGCTTCCTCCTTTGCAGGCGCGGCGGCCTGTGCAGGCTGCTGTATATCAGCCGCTGGCTCCTGCACCTGATCTTCCGGTTCTGATGCAGCTGTCTGCTGCTCCAGAACGGTATCGGGGGTCTGTTCTTGCATGGTTCTCTCCAATCTGCCGCAGAGCCTGCGGCAAGGTAAAATTTCAGATTCGGCGCTCAGCGCAGCTTCATCGCAAGATAGCCGGTGACCGCGCCTGCCGACGCATTGGCGGCCAGCGCGTCAATGGCAGCCTGAATGCTGTCGGACGCCTGCAAAAGCTCTGAGCCGGAGCGGCTGGCGACGATCTGCGCGGCGCTTTCCGACGCGGTGTCCAGTCCGCCTCTTTGCGTCAGCGCACCGCAGATGCACGCGCGCAGCTGCTGCAGCGCGGGAAGCAGCTGCTCCCGCTTCGCCTTTTCCATGGGCAGCAGCACGCGCAGCAGCGCCATCCGGTCATGCGCGGCATAGGCCGCGGCAAACTGCCGGACGAACGGCTCGTCCTCCGCATCCTGCAAAAGCGTCAGCGCCTGACCCAGAAAGCCGCCCGCGCGCAGATAGGCCGCGCGCAGAACGCCGTCAGGCTTGTCCGGCGCATTCTGCCGCAGAAACGGCAGCGCCTCATCCTGCGCCACCGGGCCGAGCTGCAGCTCCGCGCAGCGGCTGCGGATGGTCGGCAGCAGCCGCTCCGCGTTGGTCGACAGGATCAGGAACACGCCGTAATCCGGCGGCTCCTCCAGAATCTTCAGCAGCGCGTTCTGCGCGGATTCGTTCATATCCTGCCCGCGCGGGATGATGTAGATCTTGCGCTTTCCCTCGTTCGGGCGGATGAACATATCGCTTCTGGCTGCGCGGATGGGGTCGACGGTCATGGCCTTGTGGTCGGGATCGTCGACGGTGATGATATCCGGGTGGACACCCTCAAGCGCCTTGCGGCAGCCGGAGCAGACGCCGCAGGGGATCTTTCCGCTGCGCCCCTCGCACTGCATTGCCGCCGATAAGATCCGCGTAAGCGTATGCTTACCAGAACCGGCAGGCCCGCAGAGCAGATAGCTGTGCGCCACGCGTCCGCTGGCGAATGCGCCGCTCAGACGCGCCTTGACGGCGTCATTTCCCAGAAAGCCGGTAAAGTCCATGTTCGGTGTTCCTTTCTCGGCTTATACTTCGCCTTATATTATAGTAGTATAACAGATTTTCCGCCGCTTTGCTACTGTTTTTTCTCCACCCGCAAAAACAGGCAGGGAACCGAATCCCTGCCTGCTTGTTCAGCTCTCCATCTGCCGTCCGAGAAAGCCCGCGACGGTCTGCACGAGCCGCTGCTCCGCCTCGCCGAGCGCAGGCGCGCCGTCCTCGCTCAGAAGCAGGACGCAGCCCATTAAGTCGCCCTCTGTCACAATGGGGGCCGCAGCGCCGACGCGGTAGCGGTCGGATGCGTCCGTCGGCCGGACGGGCAGATCGCCGTCCTGATAGCGGTAGCTGCGCCGCAGCTCCATGAGCTGCTCCAGCTCCTGCGAGCAGCGCTTGTCCAGAAGCTCCCGCTTCTGCACGCCATGCACCGCAATGATCGCGTCCCGGTCGCAGACCGCCGCGATATATCCGGTGTTCTTCCCAATCGCTTCACAGATCTGTCCCGCAAATTCCCCCAGATCGCCCATCGGCGAGTATTTCTTAAAGATCACCTCGCCGTCCTTCTCCGTATAAATCTCCAGCGGGTCGCCGCTGCTGATAACACTGACACGGAAAACCTTGTCCTTTCGGTGCGCCGCACCTTGGACAATTTCAGTTTCATAGGGGTTGATGCCCACATCGACCCGCAGGCGGACAGAGTCGTCCGCCCCTACAAGCTTGGATTCGCTATTTTCCGTGTCCCAATTAAAATTTACGGCGTCCTCCGGGAGCGCGCCGGTCTTGAGCAGGCTGTCGATGTCCGCCTTGAGCTGTACCTCGATGTGATCTTCAAACACCCGAATTTTTTCGATCATCAGATTCAGGTCATTACGGTCAAGTGACGGCTTTTCCAGAATGTCGTGAAATACATCTATTGCCGTTTTCGCCACGCGGTTGATGCGGATGATGGTGTTGCGCTTGTCGCTGGCAAATTCGATCTGGTGCTGGATGCCCGCGATGCGCTGCGTCAGCTCCGCTTCCAGCTCGTCGTAGGTTTCGTCCAAAAGTGCTTCCTGCTCCGGGTGCTTCATGATGTCGCGGATGCGCTGGCGCTTGGTCGCTTTCAGCTCCTCCTGCTTGTCAAGCAGCAAGGCTTCCAGATTTTCTTCCGTGCGCTTCGTCTCCGCAATGTCCGCCTGCTCTTTCTCCAGATCGGCGTTCAGCCGCTCGAGCATGGTGCTGGAATTGTCGCGCACCTTGCGCACATAGTCCTTGACCAACGCGTCGAGCGTTCCCACGCGGATATGGTGGCTCGTGCACCCCTTGAGACCACGCCTGTGATACGTTCCGCAGGTGTAGGCGGGCGCCAGATCGCTCCGGCTCATGGCAAACATCGGACTGCCGCAGTCGCCGCAAACGAGAAGGCCGGAATACACGTTGTCGTTGACTTTCACGCCGCGATAGTTGTTCGTCGAACGGCTTTCGCGCAGCGCGCGCACGGTTGCAAACGTGCGATAGTCGATGATCTCCTGATGGTGGTGCTCAAAGACGCGGTGCTCGCTCTCGTCCAGCTTTCGGTCTGTGCCGTTGATCTTGACGCGCGTGAACTTTCCCTGCCGCAGCGTGCCGATATAAAAATCGTTATCGAGAATTCCCTGTACCGTGACGATCGCCCAGGCCGCTTTCGTCTTGCGGCGGACGGGCTCCCCGGCGGCGGCGCGGCGCTCACACTCGGACATCCGCGGCGTGGGCACGTTATTATCCGTCAGATAGTTGGCGATTTTCTTATAGCCCCAGCCGTCTAAGTAAAGCTTGAAAATCGTCCGGATGACCTCAGCTTCCGTCGGCACGACCTCAAAGACCTGCTGCTTGTTGAGGATATAGCCATACGGCGCGGCGCAGAGCCACCGTCCCTCCTCCTGCCGCCGCTTCACGACGCTGCGCACCTTTTTCGACGTGTCCGTGACCGGCATTTCGTTGATTAAGAACTGGAACTGAATTTTGAGCCAGTCATCGTCATTCGGAAAGTCGATGTTATCGCCGATTGAAATAATACGCACGCCCGCGTCGCGCAGATCCTCCAGCTCCACCAGCCCGCGCGAATTGCGGCGGGAAAAGCGGGAGAAATCCTTGACGATGAGAATGTCGTACTTGTGGCTCATCAGCCCCTGGCGCATCTCCTGATACCCCTCGCGCTGCTCAAACGTGTAGCCGGAGCGGTCGCGGTCTTCAAAAAACGTCAGCGTGCTGTTTGGAAAGTGCGTTGTTACAAAATCTTCGATGATGGACTTCTGGTTTTCGATCGACACATTGTCGCGGTCGAGCTCCTCATCGACCGAAATGCGGGCATAGCCTGCAATATCAAAGCGTTCAATCATGCTCATTCACCCTTGAGATATTGTTCTGTCTGCCGCCAGCTGCCGAGGATTCCTCGGTAGTTGCTTTTCGGCTCATTTCCCATTCTCGTTCTCCTCCGTCTGCTCCGGCAGTTGTGCCGCGTCCGTTACTATGTCCGTGACAAGCTGACGGAAGCTCTCGGCGTTCTGCGCGGTGACAACGGGCTTGCCCGTTTCGGCTTCCAACGCTTTTCTCGCCACACCCGCGACATTGCCGCCGCGGCGGGCGACCTTCTGATTTTCGTCAAAGCCCTGCGGCTGCTCCGCTTTCGCAATATCGGTCGTGGACGCTTCTGCCAGCATGGTCAGCACCAACTCCAAATCGCTCATATTATCGCGGAGATTTTCCTTTTTCAGCCCCTTGAGATTCTTATACTGCCGCGTGTTCATGCCCGCCCACGCGCGGGTGATCTCGTCCGTCAGAATGGCGTATTCTCTGCCTTTCTGCACGCCGCCCTTTTTCCACTCGTCCGTCAGCTCGTTTCGGATGCGGATGGCAAGCAGCCGCTGATGTACCCATTCCTCAGAATAGCCCTTTTTCAGATAGGTTTCCAGCGCGCGGTCGATCGCCTGCTCCGGGTCGATGGTCTCCTCGATGCGTTCCCGGCCGACCATCGCCAGCCACGCCTTGAACGGCTCGGCTTTCTTAGAGGGAATGGACTGGATGATGCGCAGAAGCTGCTCGGTGTCGGCAACGTCCGTCAGGCGGTTTTTGCCGTCCGCCGCCCGCATTTTCAAAGCGTGACAGTTTGTCACGGTTTCGTTGCCCTCTGCCTTGAGCCGCTGTTTCAGCTTGCGCCAGTATGCCGTTGGGTCTGCGCTATCGGTCAGAACCGCAACCACGTCCACAATGGAAAAATACCATTCCACCCGTTCAGCGTCCCACGCTACGCGAATTTTCTGGTCTTCAAACAGCTGAATCTCGTTTTTCACAGGTTCGTTCATGCGCAACCTCCCAAATCAGTCACGGTTCTGTCATATATATCTGCTCAATCAAATTTAATTTATAGATAATATTGTACATCATAGCAATAGAGATTGCAAGACAAAATTGCGCACCGGGCGCGTTTGCGCGCATTGTAACCGGAACAAAAGTATGATAGTATGTATGGACACAAATCAAACCTCGGAGGCGCAGCAATGCAAAATCAAAAGCCACATTATGTAGAAGCTGTAAAAGAAATCGGAATCTTGACCGCGGCGGTGGCGATTATCGCGGCAGCGGTCTTCTTTTTTCTGGTGCCGAGTCACACGTCCGTCAGCAGCATTTCAGGCCTTGGCATTGTGCTGTCCAACTTTATTCCGCTGCCGCTGTCAGCCATCACAATGATTCTGAACGTGGTGCTCTTGATCATCGGGTTTCTAACCTGCGGAAAAGAGTTTGGCGCAAAGACTGTCTATACGAGTATCCTGCTGCCATTATTCATAGGGCTGTTTGAAATTGTGTTCCCGAATTTCAGTTCCATGACGGGCAGTCAGGAGCTCGATGTGCTTTGCTACATTCTGGTGGTCAGCATCGGTCTGAGCATCCTGTTTAACCGGAACGCGTCCTCCGGCGGACTGGACATCGTGGCGAAGATTCTAAACAAATATCTGCACATGGAGCTGGGAAGAGCCATGTCGCTGGCAGGCATGTGTGTGGCGCTTTCGGCCGCGTTTGTCTACGACAAGAAAACCGTGGTTCTGAGCGTCCTTGGCACCTATTTTAACGGCATTGTTCTGGACAACTTTATTTTCGACCACAACAAAAAGCGCCGCGTCTGCATCATCACCGAAAAGGAGGAAGAACTCCGGAAATTCATCATCAACGACCTGCACAGCGGCGCGACAATCTATGAGGCCATCGGCGCATATAACTTTGAAAAGCACAATGAGATCATCACCATTGTCGATAAAAGTGAGTATCAGAAGCTGATGAGTTTCATCAATCGCGAAGACCCAAAGGCGTTTATCACCGTCTATAACGTGTCGAACATGCAGTATCAGCCGAAAATTAGGTCAAAAGAGAAATAAATAAGAATGCAATAGAATACGATGGAGAAAAGAACACGAAACTCAGAAGATTGGGAAAAACGGAACTGCAAGTCAGCGAAATTGGCTTTGGCGGCGAGTGGTTGGAGCGCCAACCCAGCCTTTGATATGCTGTCCGTGAGCGAGGACATTGACACGATGTTCGCGGAGGAATTTGACGCAGGACTAAAGGGAACTGCCCCCGACCGCACGAAACTGTACCGCACCTGTGAAGAAAACGACGTCGGAATCACCGTGATGAAAGGCTTTGCCGGCGGCAGATTGTTTGATGAAGAGCGCTGCCCCTTCGGCGTACCCATCGCGGAACGGATGCAGAAAACCGCAGAGCTGTTCGGGCGCTGAATGGCTACCTACAAATGAACAGGCAAGTTTGACTTGCTGTGCAGTTTATAACAAATGTTACAGCAGCATTACAAAAGTCTCCGAAGCCTTAAAAAGGCTTGTGCATGCGCACGTTTTCGTATATAATGCAATCAGGACAGCGGGCGGCATCTCGCTAGTGTGGCTGACACTTAAAACCCGATAGCAATTCCGGACGTAAGGGCCGTGGGGGCTGGCAGGCAGCGATAAAACCTGATGCGATTCCGGACGAATGGGCCGGAGGGTTGGCGGGCAACGATAAAATCAGTCACTAAGGGAGGCACACATCATTGCGGTGGAGTCGTCTCCCTTTGATTTTATTTGTATAAAAAGAAAACGGGGGCGAAGAGAAAATTTCTCTTCGCCCCCAATGTATCCGGCGCTACATGGTCATCTGCTGCGCCTTTTCACGCTGGACTTCCTGCTCCGCCAACCGCTGTCGGTTATAAAGCAGCAGATCCCGCGTCTGCTCGTAAAGGTCGCAATTTCCAGACTCGAAAACTGCCACCAGATACTTTTTCTTTTTGTATGTGTCATAGACGCTCTGCAAGCCGGCGCGCAGGACAGGGTCTGACTTTTCTGCATTCGTCAGCCAAATCTCAACCAGCTTCCGCTCATCTTTGACTGTTAGTTCCATAGCCTCACGCTCCTCTGGGATTATTTCCGCATTTCACCTGTTTTTATACCAAGCTGACCTCATGGATGCAAAAATGCGGATAAAAAAGCAGCAAGACGCGCGATACGTCTTGCTGCTCTCATGCCTGCCTGTGCAGGTATTCAATTTCCAGTCTAATTGTATCGCGTGTTACGCTGGAAAGCAATTATTTTTTTATTTCTATCTTTTTCGCAAATTTTGCAGTGTTTTCACAACTTACTGCAACACCGTGAAGCAATTACACGTCAAGCCGGAACCGTCACAAGCAGCTCATTGATGGATATACCCAAAATTTGGCTAATCGCATAGAGATTTTGGAGCGTAGGGAGGTTTTTGCCTTCCGGCCAACGGTAAATTGCCTCAGCGGATGTGTAGCCCAAATATAACCGCAGTTCAGATTTCAGGATTTCATGTGCTTCCAAGCGGGAGCAAATGTTCAGGCCAGTTGCTTTGACATCAATTTCCGGGCAGTGGTCAGCAAACAGCCATGTGTGCCCTTTCAGAATTGCCTGTAAACGAGCTTCTAATTCGTAACTGGAAATTCCCATCTGCTTGGCAAGTCGATTGGCGGGCGTGCCGGACAGACAGGCGTTCAGCAGACTTATATTCTGCATCAACTGGTTTTTGACAGCCTTTACTTCGTCCAGATTATACTCCATCTTCCGTTACCTCCGTGAAATCGAGCGCTCTGGCAGGCAGCAGCTTTTTGATGCGCGAAAAGGCCGCGGTGGTTGAAAGTCCGACCATTTTGGCTGCGGCACGATAGCTCATGCCATTGTTCAGCTCCACCAGCAGTAAAAGCGTTTTCTGTGCGTCAACGATGGCCTCCGTCAGATAGCGTTTTGTTTCTTTCGACTTTGCTTTGCTGCGGCATGAGGTGCAAACACCATCATATAGATTGCGACCAGTTTGACCGCAAACCTTACACGGCTTTGTACAACTGAGCCGACGGCACTGGCTGCAAATGCCACTCGGATGCATGGTCATTCTCCTACCGCAATATGTGCAGATGGTTCCATTTTTCATAGACATTCTAAAGTTCCTCCAAGTTCAAAATTGCAAACAAAATACCGAGCAGGATAGACCTGCACGGTGCAACTTTGTCTTGAATGGAAACCCGGAATAGGGTATACTTAATCCAAGGCGCAGCTTTGCTGTCGTGCGGGTGGGCTATCACCTGCGTGGGTTGCCGGGAGTTCGCACCTCTCGGCAACTGCTGATATTTTCTTTGTGTCAATAGTATAGCATATAGGTTAACTTATATCAAGCGTTTTGTAATTGACGTTTCTCACAAAATATAAGTTAACTAATAGTGTATTTTGCAGTATTTCGTTCTGGAGGCATCAATTATGGCAACAACAGAGGCGCAGCGGAAAGCGATAAAGAAGTGGCAGGAAAAGACAGATGAAATTCGTTTCCGCGTTCCAAAAGGCGATAAAGAGCGGCTAACTGCCCATGCAGCGCAGTTTGGCGAATCTCTAACTGCATTCTTGAACCGTGCCGCTGCAGAAGCCGTGGAACGGGATAATCAAAAATAAAAATGCCCAGAACCAAGCAACAGCACTTGACTTGGTTCTGGGATGTTTCTTTTAGTTGGAATTTTCAGCGCCGCATGGTATCAGCATGGCCATAGAGCCGTCATCATTGCGGATGCGCTGTGGGATAACGCCCCGGAAAACGGAATCCAGGATTTCATCGCAATCACGTTTGAACGCGTCACGATAAATCGGTTCATAGGATGGTATGTGCGCGAAATCGCCCCTGTAATCTCGGCGTGTCCAGAACATATCTGTGTGTAGAATCCGCTTTACTTCGCCCGGATGCTTCAGCAGCCAGCTAATCAGGATACAGAGAAATTCCTGAAAATTGATACCCGTGCCGAATACATAATCATCCAGATACTCGCGGGTTGTGCGAGATACCACCAAAGACAGCATAGATATGTCATTGCCCTGCAGCGTGCCGTCACGAGCCTCCAGGGTCGAGATGAAGTTGTAGAGAGATGCGGCATCGCCCAAATTTCGGTGCCGCGTTTCGTCGGCGGTCCAAACCGCAAAATTATCCGGATTTGCAAGCCGCCACAGAATCCAATCATAGGTATCAGGGAAAGCGCGCTTCAATGTTTGCAGCAGCTCTTTTGCAAGGTCACTTTCATAATTTGGCTGCTTTTGCAACAGTTCCATCGTCTGAATAAAAGTTTCTTTTGTCATAGAAAGAACACCTCCTGAAGAAAGCATAGCAGGTCACGCCACAAAAATCATTGAAGCCGTTCTTCAATCTGAGCACAGAATTTCTTATAATTCTGGCATGTGAACGCATTCCCCGCACACGCTGCATGAAAGCGCAACAATTCCCGCCGGTCTGCGCAGACGATTGCCGAACAGCCGCGATATAGGCCATCGTGCGCCGCCAACGTTAATCGACATAGAAAACCACCATGCTCCGTACAAAGCAGCGGTGCATAGTAGTTTTCGCTGTCTTGCCATTGAAACCATGATTGTACCCAAAGCTTCTGACCGCAAATCGGGCAGTTCTGCTGGCGCATCCGTGGAAAATTCAAAACAGCTTGCGTGGAAGAAAGATACTTGCTGCGCTTTTTTGTTGGCGGCAAAAACGGCGTGGACGACCAGCGCCAACAGTGGCGAAATCCGGCTGCGCGCGGCGGCACGACAAGGTCATGGAGCGTTATCCACGATGTCAGCAGCGCCGCATACACGGCGTCGTTCAAAGCATCATGGAACGTAAAACTCACCGGTATTTTACAATATGAAACAGCTTTGCAAAGCGCTATTTGCGCAGCTGTGCCGAGATGCTGCCCAAAACCGCGCTGGAGATTAAAGACCGCACGAATGGACAGAGGCGGCAGATTCCAGAACAACACATTTTGCTGCAAAACACGGAAATCGTCCTCTCCCCAAGCAGCATAGTCCTTCTCGTGCCGTGCCCACTCTCTAAATTTTAGAAATGCAATAGGGAAACACACACCGTCTGTGAATGAACGCTGCAACTCTGGCAGCTTCGCGGCAGCAGGATGCAATGTTGTGTTTACCTGAGGCCTAATATGAACATTGAAAGTGTCCAGTATAGAGCCGCCAAGCGTTTTTATTTGTACTGCACCGATTTGCAGAATTTCATCAAAGCCAGAGTAATCGCTGCCACAGTTCCACTCCAAGTCAATTATTATCACGCCACTCGCCCCCCGCTTATCATAGCAATGGTGCGCTAGAAAGGCATTGAAGAAAAAATTCAATGGGCGGTTTTGGGCATCGTCAGACCGCCAAAAGGTAGTTGGCGACCGTCACATCATGTCGCCAGTGGCTCAAATGGAAAATCGAAACCGCCAGCAGTGCTAAACGGTCATATTGCAGTGGAAGTCCGTGCTTTTGCGCTAATTTCCGATTGTTTCCACGCAGAATATAGTTCCCGGTGACTTTCATATCCGACCAGTGCTTTGCTCTATACCCATTTTCCTTGCGGGCCTCATCGTCCTTTTCCCATGTATGGCGGATTTCAGACATAAGTTGTTCTCGGTAACCGTTTTCGGTTTGAATGCGATTTAAGTAATACTTGTACATTTGCTGCGCCCGTAAGTCGCGAAGATGGTGCAGGTCAATTTTGTTATTCATTTCAGCTTTTGAAAACAGATGATTTGCATCTGCTGGATTATCGAAGACAGCTTTCACTGCCGCTAATTCGTCTGGTAGAATACGTTGCATCTGACGTTTTCCGCCTTTTCCTTTGCGAACCAGTATACATGGATTCCCAAAATCATCCTCAACCAAGTCCTTTGGTGTAAGGTGTAGATATTCCGCTCTACGGATTCCGGCGATACAAGCAAAATCGTACAATCGTGGCGACGCCTCACGGCTAGAATCAGCCCGGCCGTCTACGGCTTTCGTACCGCGTGAGCGAGTATTTTCGGCTACCACTCGTATAGGTTTCTGAATATCCGCTAACGGCACGCCGCAAATGCGGCAGATACCAGCCAAGTATGTATGAATCGTCGATGGCGACTTTCCCTGTGCGACGAGAAAATCTGCGTAATCTTGAACGTGTGTACTGCATTCATCTAACATACGACAGCCATATTGCTCCTTACACCAATTCGCGAACTTGATTGCATGATTGCGATACTGCTTCTCAGTTTGCGTCAGCATTGGAACATTTGCTTTTTCTAAGCGCGCCAACTCGACTTCTTTTATCTGATATTTCAAATTCTTGTATTTTGGCTTCTTCGGGTGAAATTTTCTGTTTTTCTTGCTCATATATAAAAACCACCTTTTCAAAAAATCGGCACGATATGCCGCCAGCTCGAAACGAGCGAGTTAAATTCAACGTGGACTTTTTGTCGGTGTCCATTAACCAGTCTAACGGCTTGCTAAAGACCGTTAGGCTGCCGGTTTTGTTCGGTTCACTGGTTATTTTCCCATCGAATGATGGGCAAATAACCAGTTCACGCGTGCTCTTTGCTATGAAAGAGTTCATTCAAGATAAGAGTCAACCGGCAAGACTCCTATCTTTCGCTAGAGTTAATGCAGCAAAGCGTCCTATGTGCCCACCGCTGCGGCGTGAGCGCATTCCGGGATGGTTTTTGTGATAACTTGTCAGACTACATCATTTTCCGCAGACGTAGCACAGGCGGGGACTTTTCGGTGCCTCAATACATACACTCATTCGGAGCGATACCGAATTTTTCGTCTCTCGGTATAAGACGGCAGAATCTTGATTCATTTCTCAGACAGCTGCAAACAAGAACAGACCCAGACAAGCATCACATTTTTGCATAGTTGATTTTGAAAAGGCGGTTTGTTTTTTGAAAAGAGTTTTGCTATTTATAATAAAAAGTGCGCAGAAGAAAATAATCTCCTGCGCACTTGAATTTTTACCTCGTTGAAAAAGAGCACTTCCCCGAAATCAGGAAACTGCTCAAGTTAAATTATGAATCAGAATATAGCAAAGCCAGGCTCTGCGGGAAGAAACGAAGACGCTTCACGTCAAAAAAGGAACTCTATACTTTCATTTTATGTGGATCAGCGCAAATGTCAAGCTTTTGTGCGTCGAAAGAATAGAGCATGTATTTTTGTCAGTCAAATATGCGCAGACATAAAAAGGACGGAGTGAGCAAGTCACTTCGCCCCATTTTAGAGAGTTTTCTGCTGGTTGTCAGCCGCGACGCCCAGTGAAAGCGTCTTTTTGGTGCGGAAATTATATCGTCCTCCGCATGGACCACAGCCTTTACTGCCTGCTGCCGGCCGCGACACCCATTGAAAGTGTCTAATGGTGCGGGCGTTTACCCTGTCCCGCGTCCAGCCCAACTTGTTACAGTGCTCTCACACCGGAAGCATTGCTGCTTCTGTGCCTACTATATGTGAATCGGTCCAATTTGTCAACAAAAACTGTCGACATGGCATTTGAAGCTTGCATATTGAAGGCTGACACGTTATACTATCATCAGCGACAGGCAACGGCGTGTGCCTGTTCAAGCGCAGAAGCATAGCAGCGTACCGGCAAGCCTTGTTATGCGAAGCTTTCAGTAGGGGTTGTGCAGCAACCTCAAGCCGGAGTAGGCGCAGCTTGCGCCGAACGAAAATGCTCAAACGGAAGCCGCCTTGCTTTGCAAGGCGGCTTTTGCTGCGCATTGGAAAGATAATGCGCCATAAAATACCGGAAAAGATAATTGTAAAGCCTTTTTTACATGACAGGCGCGCGTAATATGATATAATGCCGTTATACAAATAATCAGTCAGGAGAATCATCGTGAAAGTCAAAAAAGTCATCGGCAAGAGCCTTCTTGTGCTGCTCTGCATCGTGGTTGCCATCGTGATTATCGGCGTGGCACAGTTCCATCATCGCTCGGACCCCAAAAATCTGAAGCAATACGAAACGAACAATCCATTTATTACCGGCGAAACAGCGATTTCGGCACATCGCAGCGGCGCGGGTCAGTATCCTGAGGAGACGCTGGCAGCGTTCCGCGGCTGCACAGAAAATCCGGATGTCCAAGTCGACTATTTCGAGTTCGACCTGCACATGACGGCGGACGATGTTCTGGTGCTCTCGCACGACGCCACGCTCGACCGCGTATCGGACGCTGCGGCTGTGTTTGGGGCGGAAAACGTGCTCGTGCGCGATAAAACGCTGGCGGAGCTCAAGGAGCTGAATATGGCGGCGCAGTTTGTCAGCGGTGCGGGCGAGGCGCCCTACGCCGACCTCCGCGGCGACGCTGTGCCGGATGAGCTGCGGATCTTGTCGCTCGACGAGGTGCTGGACTATCTGACCGCGGCGGGAGACTACCGCTACATCATCGAGATCAAGGATGGCGGCGACGTCGGTCTGGCTGCGGCGGATCAGCTTTATGCGACGCTGAAAACGCGCGGACTTCTTGACCGCGTCATCGTCGGCAGCTTTCGCGATGAGGTCGCGGACTATATCACGGCGAATTATCCGGATATGCACCGCAGCGCCAGTCCCGAGGAGGTTATGCAGTTCTATTTTGCTGCGCTGACCGGCAAAAAGGAGTTTGCCTGTTCCTATGACGTGCTCCAGCTGCCGTTCGGCGATGCGGAATCGAGCTATGGCATCAACCTCGGCACGACAACGGTCATCAACTTTGCCCATGCCAATAACCTGGCCATCCAGTATTGGACAGTCAATTCCGAGGAAGATATGGCGTATCTTTCCAGTGTCGGCGCGGACGCGCTGATTACGGATTACCCGGACAAAGCTGCGCGGGTTTTGAGTGGGAATGGTGAAAATCGATAGGCTGCATATGCTGTCAGACGGAAAAATTTCAAATTACAAAAGAACAATATCAAATTACATTGACATTATTCCGATGAAAAGTTGACAAAGTTCTCTTTTCGCGGGTATACTATACGCATAAAACCACCCAAGGAGGTAGTATGATGTCCGAAATGATTTCCGTAAAAACAGCGGCGGAGCGCTGGAATATCACGGAGCGGAGAGTTTCTACACTCTGCAAGGATGGAAAAATTGCAGGAGCGATGAAGCAAGGCAACCGCTGGATGATCCCGGCAGATACGCAAAAGCCGGCGGATCAGCGGATCAAGACGGGCGCTTACCGCAAAACGGAGCGTGCGCCGAAGCTTCCTCTGCCCATCGGCGTATCCAATTACTGCCTTGCCTCGTCGGAATACTACTACATCGACAAGACGATGATGATCAAGGATTTCATCGACGAGCGCCCGATGGTGACGCTGTTCACCCGCCCTCGCCGTTTTGGCAAGACGCTGAATATGGATATGCTGCGCACTTATTTTGAAAAGAGCGACAAGGATACCTCCGCGTACTTCCGGGATAAAAAGATTTGGGCGTGCGGGCAGAAATATCGGGAGTATCAGGGCAAATACCCTGTGATTTTTCTGACGTTCAAGGATGTGAAGTTTGATACATGGGAAGAAACGTTCACAGCCATCCGGGATATTTTCGCCAAAGAAACACAGCGCCACAAGGAACTGCAAACCAGCAGTCAGTGTGACGCATACAGCAAAAAAATCTATGAAAAGCTGGCTGGCGGCAGCGCCAGTGAGGTAGAGCTGGCGTCCGCTCTGCTCGACCTGTCTGCGATGCTCCATAAGCATTATGGCATTGCGCCTGTTATTATCATCGACGAGTACGATACTCCCATTCAGCAGGGGTATCGGAAAGGCTACTACGACAAGATCATCCAGTTCATGCGCAACCTGTTTTCCGGCGGCTTCAAGGACAACCAACATCTGTCCTTTGGCTTCCTCACAGGCATTTTGCGCGTGGCCAAGGAGAGTATCTTCAGCGGGATGAACAATCTGGCCATCAATTCCGTGCTGGATAACAAGTACAGCGCCTATTTTGGCTTTACCGCTGACGAAGTCAAAGAGATGGCGGCATATTACGGTGCCGCCGACAAGTACGACGAAATCTGCCAATGGTACGATGGCTACCGCTTCGGCAAGACGGATATCTTCAATCCGTGGTCGGTGGTCAACTATTTCAGCAACGAATGTGAACCGAGGCCGTTCTGGGTGTCCACTGGCAGCAACGACATTATTGGAGAAGTGCTGGCAGAAGCTGATGAGGAGATTTATACGCGGCTGACCTCGCTTGTCAATGGGGAAACGTTCACGACGTTCATCGACACGGGCGTGATTTATCCGCAAATAAAAAATAACCCGTCCACCATTTACAGCTTCCTGTTGGTGACGGGCTATCTGAAAGCGCTGAAAACGACGCCGTCCTTCAGCGGGGATTTTATGTGCGAGGTTTCTCTGCCAAACCGGGAAATTTCCCTCGTGTATAACAAGGAGATTTTGCAGCGGCTGGAGCATCTGATTCCACAGTCCACGGCCATTTCCATTCAGGAAGCCATTTTCTCCGGCGACTACGTGCGGCTGAAAGCGCAGCTTCAAATGCTGCTGATGCAGTCGGTGAGTTCTTTCGATACTGCCGGAGAGAACTTCTACCACGGTTTTGTGCTTGGCTTATGCGCCTTGATGGGCGGCTCCTTTGTGACCTCCAATCGGGAATCCGGAGATGGGCGCTATGATATTCAGCTGAAACCAGTTTGCAAAGGTCTTCCGGGTATCCTGATTGAGCTGAAAGCGGAGAAGAATTGCAACGACGAAAAGCTGAAAAAGCTGTCCGAGACGGCCTTGCAGCAAATCAATGAGAAGAAATACGATACCGAGTTGATAACCGCCGGGGTCAAGACGATTTATAAATACGGCGTGGCCTTCAGCGGGAAAAAGGTTGAAGTTGTGGTTGGATGAGAAATGCATGAAATAATAATGGTTTGGAAGGTGGGAGGTTGCAATGGGCATAAGATTTACCGGATTTAGCACGCCTATAGGCGGATTAGAATGGGAGTATACAAATAAAAATGTCCCAGTAGCTAGACCATTGGTGCAGCCCGGACAAAAGCTCAAGGTGTTTGTCAGCTCAATTTGCGGAAAAAGCAGATATGACAAAGTTCGTTCAGAACTAAAGCAACTTATTGAAAAAACTGGGCTCGCAACAGTTTATCTTTTTGAAGAAGAAGGCGCTGCGTCCATACCCGCCGGATCGCATTACTTATATGCTCTCAAAGATAGCGATGTCTGCATATTCTTGATTGACAATGCTGATGGGATCACAAAAGGTGTACAGGCAGAAATTGATACGGTTAAGAAAAACGGCATTAAAGCGCTATACTATTTTTGCGATGAAACCAAAAAAGAAAAAACGACTTTAGAGCAGAGTCTTCAAGGTGCGCAATTCGCAAAAAGTAAAACAATTCATAAATTTGATGAGCTCACACAAAATGGGGCGCAAGATTTATTTGACGATATCATTTCCGTGTATCATCATTATTGTAAAAACAGGTTCTATTTGAGATCGGCTACTGAAGATGATGACCTTCAACAGATTGAAGTTTCTGAAATTGAAGAGACTCAGCCATTAACAATGCCAAAAACCGTGTTAAAAGCCATTGACAAATCTACCGATTACTATTTACGTTATGCATTAGGATATCCCACAGCGCGTATTCCAGAGGAAAAAGAAAATAGCAGCGAGATGGATGAGTGGTGTTCTCAATTTTTGCCGATCCTGTTTGAAGGAAAATCCATCAAGCAATTCAATGTTTCTTTATTCTCCGAAACATTGAAGAAGACCCAAACAGATGAATTTTTTTCAATTGTAACTATCCGTTGGAACGCAATACAAGCATATTTTATGGGCAATATTGAAATGTGCATTAAATATCTAGAAAATGCGCTGACTCTTGCCAAAGACTTGAAACAGCCGACATGGGTGATAAACGATATCCTTATTGACCTGCGGAACCAGCAGATAGTATTAAATACTATTCATAACCAATTCCCAGACCCTTCAGCGCAACAAGCAATTTCTGACTGCGAGGAAGAAGTTTATTATCCCCTGATTGATCGTGTGCATGAATCATTATATCAAAAGATTGTCGAAAATGAATACAAACATAAAATAGCGTCTCCATATTCAGTTTCATTGGGTGGCAACTACAATCAATATGGAAACTGGCTCGCAAGTTCGCTCATAATTGCCATGTATAATGGCTCGTTAACGCATATGTTGCTTACTTACGATAAAGTACGCGATTTCGTGTTTTTTCTTAGCTGTACATACAGTGATTGGCGTTTGCGCAGAAACCTGCTTCAATTAGCAGTGTTTGATGGTAAAGAAAAGGATGTCGAGGGCCTCCAAAATATATACCCAGCGTTGCTGACACAAATGACAGCAGATGATGCATCTTCAATAATGGATTTCTGCAATAACCATCCGCTTGAGTACAGAAAATTTGACAGCCAACTTCTTGCGTTCGGAGCTGTAGCTTACTTTTTAAGCGATGACTCGTTTTCAAAATATGAAACAATCATAGTCAACGGAATAAAATCTTTTGTAAATAACGAGAAAGCCGTCTTGTCAATTGGATCAGATATATTTAAATGCCTAGACCAAGCAGCCTATAGAATGCAGCAAAAACGATTGGTCGATATTTGCTGTTTATTTATGGAACAAAACTTTAGACGCTGGTATAGGGATATATTCACATTAATTGCGAACAGAATCAATTTAAGAAAAATGGACGAAAGTTCTGCGAAAAGACTAATCTCTAATATTATTGCGCTAATGAAAGATGATCAAAGCAGAGAACTAATAAAGGTTTTTCCAAGATTCCTTTACGTTTTAAGGAAGCAAAACCGACAGTTAACAGATGAACTTAATTCACTTGTCGCGAAGTACTTTCCTGCCTTTTATTTGGGCGACTACAAATTAGAAACGATGGATTCTGAATGTTGCGACATGGGTGAATTTATTCAGCAGTATGTGGAGCAAATAAAACGAAATAATGATCGGCAAGGCAAGAATGGAACATATTATGGGTATGCATCTCGAAATGCGGCAATAATACGATCAATCTTTGTTTATCGCAAAAATAGATGGGATCCAGATCTTATAGATGCCGTCGTTGATGCAGCATCAGAGACGCTTCTCTATTCTAAAGAAAATGTCCGTACTAAGTTGGACACTATTTCGTTATTAATCTGCATTATCATGAAATATCCCGAAGACTATAAACGTAATATCGAAGTCTATACCAAACTTTATGAGCAAAATGAGTCCATAAGCGCATCTGGCAATTCGTTCTTTGAGGCAAATATTGATAGTATATCGTTGCAGATATGTTTGAACTTATTGTTTACAGCAATGGATGTTGACACTTATACAAAAATCCTCGAGCTCTTTCCACTCATTCAGAATGATACAGCAACTTCCATTTCGGTAGCGAGAATTGTTGATGAGTATTTTGAAGTTTCAGACGCTGCTACATTACCGACCGGCGTAGAAGCGGTAGTGCTCCAAAATGTACTTGCTTGGTTACGTTCAGATTGCCTAGACTTACGGTGCATTGCCTCAAGAATTTGCTTAGCTTTGGCTCGAAATCCAAACAACGGAAATATAGTTGAGCATCAACTGATAAATTTAATCGACAGTGACTGCGCATATATAAAAAATTCAATTTTAAGAAGACTCAGCCATGCACAAGGGGTTTCTGCTTCAACCAAATCCTATATTATGGGAAAGTGCGAATCCGATCCAAATTATGTCGTTCGTATGGTATGCTCAGAAGAAATGCGAACAAAGTCTAAGCGATGACCGTATAGCAAAGCAGGAACTAGTTTCTCGGTTGACGCCCAATTTGATTCGCCAGAAATAGCATTGCAAGCGTATATAAGTCGGTTTATACGGAACTTTACGGGATGTTTTTGGCTCATTTTCGCCCTTCCTGACTTCATGAGTACAGAGCAAGCCGCCCGAATCCATTGCAGCGCAATGGATTCGGGCGGTTCGATCGTTTTATTTGCTTTTTGGGACACTAACGATTACGGCTCCCATTGTGCAACACACTCCGGTTCATGAATACAATACCACATGATTCTGATCAAATTTGCAGAAAAGGCCGCTGCGTGGGCGCGCGGAAACAGATATTTTATCTTTCTGCAACTCTCTATGAACCAATCCTCTGCCCCACAATCCTGCAAAATCTGTTGCTGTCGCTTGGCGTCCGGAGAAGAATTGCTCGGATTCCAAAGTGCATCTGCCCGCCCCTTGCGAACACCTTCCATCATTTCATAAGCTGTTTCTCTCTCGACCCTACGAGCCAACAGATATTCCATCACATCTTCTCTGCAGGTAATAACCTGTTCCGTCGTTGCTGCTCCGGTAGCCAAAAGACTTTCTGCATTGTTTTTCCATGTTCCCGTTCCATGCTGCATCGAAAAGACTCTCGTCAGATCCGCGAAACTCTTTAGCGGCATTTTTTGCACAACTGCCTGAACCGATGGGTACAGGTCATTTTCTTCATACGGTTCCTCCGAACTGAAACCACATACCCAAAGCGCATACGCAGCAGCGTCCAACGGCTCTTTTTCACGCAGCACAACCGCTCTGATATATGCAAGAACCTCCTGCGCGTTGAGCAAGATCTCGCTTGCAGAAACACCGGTAGCCTTTTCACAGGCGGTAAGAAATGACAATGTTGCACTTGCGGTGGGGGAAAGACTGGCACATGCAACTGCATAGCTTGGCTGCATTTCGAGCTGGTAAACGTTCTTCGCAAGCTTTCGCGTTGGTAGGTGCTGAATAAGGTCCGGCGCACCCACACCCGGCAGCAGCCATTTTTGAAGTGTGCCGCTGTCCCGATTTCGTGGCAGATGGGAAGTTAACCGGTATGTAAATTCGCGTTCCCTGCACCAGTCTCCCGCGCCGAGTTCCGCCGCGATCTGACAAAGCGTGCCCATATCCGCTTCTCTCGGGAGCGGATCTCTTGGCGGTGTTTGCAGCACAATGTAGCTTGTTTCTTTGAGATCTTCTTTCCAGCGCGAAATGCGTTCAGCAGAAGCGCGAATCTCAAAGTGTGCGCCGTCTTTTAATAATGCGTGTATCGGTTCCACCGGTACATTCAGTCCGGATACAACAGCCATCTGTCCGCAGCGCGGGCAAGCAACGCTCTCGCCGATCTCAGCCTGTGTTTCCAGCCAACACCCGCAAACCCTGCAATAAATATGGCGCGGCAGCGGGTCAAGCTCCGTGACACCAAGCAGATAGAGAATTTCAAAATTTGCGTATTCTCCGGCAACCATCATATGTTCCTGTGAGTTGTCGCCCTGTTTTGCCATATCTGCAAGCACCAACATCACATGCGCCTGCTTTTGCGCATCGATTTCCGTCAGCTCCCTTTGAACGCGTTCTGAAACCTGCGCCGGGCAATGTGCACCGTATTTTTCCTGCATTGCACAATTTAAACGAATGTTCAGTTCCTGCATACGCGCTGCATGAAAAGAGGCGTCGTTTGTGCACAGGATTTCTTCTAACGTCGGCATCGGCTCCACTCGTGAAAATACTCTTTGCGGATCATCGTACAAGACCTTTTGACCGACCAGCTTTTCCACGGGCAGGACATACAGAGCGTTCATTTCCTCGCGCAGCTCCTCTGTCGTTTTGAAATACTGTGCATCTGCCTCCTGCCAGTAATAACGGCAGAGTGTCAGGTAGGCGTATTTCTCCAGCGGCACACTTGGCTCGTTCAGCACGGCATACTGGACGGCGCACAGCGGCAGATTTCCCTGCGCGGCTAGCTGAACCACCGTCGCTGCAATATCGTAAGGTTCACTGGTAAATTCCAGATAGTCGTAGTCTTGCGTGATCGTCTCCAGATACCTTTGATCCCGCCGATGCAGAATGGCACGAACGATCTGACCGTTCTTTGCAGCCGCCCCCAGAAGGATTCCCTTGCGATGGGCATCCAGCTGTTCTCTGGTAACGGCACGCCCAAACGAAAACCGGTTGCTCTCCAGCAGTTCAATCAAGCGAAAAATATTGTCACGACCTGTCAGATTTGCCGCGAGCAATACCACATCATAGCGGTCATCAACATCGATGCAGCTGAGCGTTACGCCGTAAATCGGCTGGATTCCTCTCCGCATAAAATCGTGCTCTGCCATGTGAATACCATCCACCGAATTTCGGTCTGTGATTGCAGCCACGCGGCAACCGGCATACTTCAGCCTACTTGCGTGTGTCCAAATATCCTGAAATGAAATACGCTCTGTATATTCTGTTTCATTATGTAATTCAATTCTCATCTGCTCTTTCATATTCCTCCTCCCAAATCCGTTCCAGATAGAGCTGCAGATCCCGACGATCCATTCCCTGCGTCATTGCGTGATGGTAGAGTGTGTTGAGCCGTTCCGTCAGACTGCATTCTTTAATATCTTTTGTTTCTGTGATCGCATGATTTTGTTCTCGTTTTCTGCGCTCACGGTTCATAGCGGCCCAATGGGTTCGGAGCATATGAAGCTGCTGTCTTTGCCAGTCTGTAAGGTTTGCAGCGTCCTGCGCGTCCGGGGAAAGCACCTGACACAGCAGCATAATTTGCTCCAGCACGAACCGCAGAATCTGTTCCTGAACACGCGGTTCTGCGGTCAACGCCGTATCAAAGAGCCGACGCATCTGTTCTAAAATCGTGATACAGGGTTCTGCGATGCTCAGATCTTTCGTCTGCTGCTCTGCGCGAATCTGCGTACATGCTGCAAGCTGCCGCATGGTATAGTTTCTGCGCTGCATCAGATCCCTACTTTGCACCGCCGGCATCGGGGCTGACGGCTCGTTCAGGATTACGTTCCGATTCTCTCCAACCGGTTCAAACGAAAACACCTGCCGTCCCTGCTTTTGCGTGGGAAACACCGGCCTGTCACACCAGCGTTCAACAACGTCAAGTTCCTTCGTCGTTAAAAGCGTTACCGGGACACCAAACAGCAAAGCAAGTTCGGTAAGCCGTCCCTCGGGGATCTTCTTATTTCCGTTTTCCCACGCACTGACGACTTGACGCGAAAGACCAAGCACCAAAGCCAAAGTCATTTGTGAGTAGTTACAGCGTGTCCGAATCACCGCCAAAGCTGTTTTCATGGTATCCCTCCAAGCAGATATGCGCATATCCTGTTTATACTCTAGTTCAGGTTGACAAGCCTTGTCAATGCGCAACCGGACTATATTTTCGTCAGCTCTATGTCTTTCTGAGCAACCCACATGACAAATTTGTACGGTTATGTTATACTGAAGTTACCCATTGATTACCCTTTCACTAGGAGGATGAACTTATTTACCAAATAGAAAGGGGTAATTTCTATGGCACAGAAAAAAGTTGCTCTCTCAAAAATCGCAGGGAGCAACTTCGCTCACATTCTCTGGCAGCGCCATATTTCGCAGAAGGAGTTTGCGGCAATTGTTGACCGCACTCCACGCACGATTCGCCGTTGGATGTACGAAGGAATTCCAACTTTGGATGACCTTCAGTCCATCGCGGAGGCGCTTGGTGTGAGCGCAAGGGACATCCTCTCCGATTCAGAGGATGTCCCTTGTTTTTGTATAAGCGGAAATCTTATGTCCGTATTTTGCAAAGTGCTACCATATTTCGACGCCATATGCTATAATGATTAGTAATATCAGCCAAAATAATATCAAAAATAGCATTCTCGCTTTGTTCAAAAAGTTCAGCAACGAACATGGTATAAGCGGTTTCCCATAAGGACTCCAAAACGATTGCGGAGGATACTGTTATGTCATTTGAAAGCATCACACTTCAAACGCAAGAAAAATATGACCTTGCCAAAACAATGCAGGCAAGTCCATGCGAGCTGGAAAGCTGGGATTCCGCCACCAAGCTGTGTTACGTCTTGTTCGCAAATATTCCGTTTATCGGAGAATACGTTCCATCAGAAGAACAATTTAATGACATAACTGCAGCCGGAAAAGAGTTATTTCAGCGGCTGGTTAAGGCTAAGTATGATGTAAATTCGTTAAACCAGCTGGAACAAAAGGAGCTCATTTGCGCCGCAATTTTTCTGACGCAAAAAATGGATGCCTTGAAAAACTCAGATGACGGGCAACTGTGGAAATACATTCTGTCTGGCTTAGGTTATGATGAATTACAGTCCGCTCCTTCCTGGCAAAGCTGCTACAAAAAGATGACAGAACTGCTCCGCTTAAGTGTTCGGTATTTTGCGGACTATGGTCAAAAATATTATAACACGCTGAGAATCCAATCGCTTGCTCCGGCAGACTCAATCAGTGAGTTGTTTGAGATCATCTATTCTTTTTATAAAAACAATCTGGAATCCCAGTATGACAGTTCTGACACTGCATTTGAGATTTTGACCCAAAATATTCAGAAGCGTCTTAGCGGCAGTGACGATAAAGACGATGCCCAGATAAAATTTGGCTCTGGCTTTTGGGCGTTAAAGTCCAGCTTAAAATTTCTCCTTTCTCATGAACCTGTATATATGGCTGCGGTCTGCGACGCTGTCGCCGGCAAAATGGATATGCTGCTGCGTGGTGACAGTCCTGCGCTAAATACAAATAATCGCTGGGATATTCTGCTTCAAGAATGGTTCAATAAGAAAACCGATGCAGAGAAAAAGCAGATGCAAAATATGCGGCGCAAACGGATCGGCGATAGAATCATTTCCAGGAAAGAGCAAATCAAGCCTTGCTATCAATTGGAAAATGAGGATATCTTCCTCTGCCTGCCAAACATTCGTCTATCCGAAATCACACAGCGCCCCATCCTAAAAGTATTCCAAAACGGCAATTTGCTCACGGAGCATAGGCTATCTGTTTATGGAAATGAAATGTGCTACACCATCCGTGAATGCACGATATCACTTAAAAATATAGGCAAAACCAATTGGGCGGCTCCTTTAAAATTCCAACTGCAAATCTGCTGTGGTGTGAACAAAATCTATGATTCCGCTGCCGAATTATTCCGTGACTATATTATCTTTAATTCGTTCGGCTTGGAAAGCAACATTGGAAAGTGTTCCAATGGTCAAATCTATGTCGTCACCAGCAGGAATAGTTTTGTCGAGATCGACGATCCCGCAGATGAGTATTGCGAATTGCCCACAGAGGATTCATTTCAGTTATATGAAATTTCGCTTCTCACCGCTAAACGTGTAATTATTAACCATGCAGATATCCTTGCATCAACATCGAAAAAGCATATGTTCAGATGCTTTTTTACCCCGATGCCGATCGATGGTGTTCAACTATCGTATCGTGGCGAAGAATGCTTCGCGTTTGATCGTTCCCCTATGTTGCATGTAGTTCTGGACGATAAGGATGCTGTACAAAACTATCTAATTCAATTTGAAGAGGCTAAGGCGCGTTCACTCCACGAATTTTACGACGAAGAAACAGGCACAATTGAGATACCACTTTCCAGTGCAGCAAGGTTCTTGCACAGCATCAGAATCAAGCAATTCCAAGCAGGGAAGGTGCTTGCAGAATATCGCTATATTATTTTACCCAAGTTCTCATTTCAGTTTTCTGAACCATTCTACCTGAATCGCGCAGATGAAATCGGCTCTGTTCGGATCAGCGTGTCTGGTTCGACTTCGCAGCAAAGGTTTTCTCTTATGGAAAACCAAGCAGAGCTCGAAATTGCCCCTTGGAATTGGAATCCCGATCTTCGCTGTAAGCTGACCATTCCCAAGGTCAACGTCACGATTGACGGCGAAAACGCCTTTTATTATCCGGCACAGATATGGCACAGCGCAATTCCGCAGACGGCGTTCCTCCAAATCAGCACGCCAGAGTCTGTATCCGTAAGGCCCATGCTTGGATCATCGCCGCTTCAACATCTGAGAAACAAGAAAACATTCGATCTGGGCAACAGATTAGCAACCATGGGTGTGCTAGATAAAAGCGTAATTCTTGGGCTGATCATACAATGCGGTGCCGAGAGTATACAGCAGCAAGAAATCGCAGAGATTTATTTCTCGCCCGCGTTTCTTTCTTTACCAATCCATCGGGACGGGGCTGTTTTGACATGGAATCCTACAGGAAAGTTCATCGGAGAAAGCAACCCTGTTTTCCAGATTCAACTAGAAAACGATAATCCCTCCGAGCCTTGGATTTATCGGGAAACAATGAAAAAGGATATTATGGAGCGCAGCTTCAACTGTGCACCCGGCAAGTACGGTTGCCGTATATATCTGGACGAAACAGCGCAAAACGCTCCATTTAAAGCAAAGCAGGAGCTACGATTGCTTCAAGAAACCACGTTTGAAATTGCTGCCCCACTTGAAGATAGATTTCTTGGGAAGCGTATATATCTGACAGCGGCATATTTCTGGTCACCAGAGACACTGCACAACGAAACAGCGTTCATCGCACGAAACGATGCAACGATTATCGATATTCTATACGATGGTTTTGATGACCATGCCGGAGAGATTGATCATGCTGAACACTTTTATACTGGTATCCTTGCGTTCAAAACACCTGATGGTCGCTTGCACCATATGAATGAAGGATCCTCTCCAGGCTTTGAAAACATCAACCCCATCCGTTTTTGTGTGGAGAACGACCGGCTTGTGATTTTTAACGCGGATGGTGAAAAGCTCCAACTAAATGCGAAGCTGTTCTCACAAAACAAGCGTGTACGCATTCTAAATCGCAAAGAACCATTTACTCTAAGAGAGTCTCAGAAATGGTTACCTATTGCCGATTCATTTGAGTACAGAGAGGATTATGATCATGAATAGATTCAACCCAATTCTCGCATCTGATAATCTAAAGCAAAGCTTTATCGATTACATCACAACCTCATTCAATATTGCCGACCCTTATTACGCACAAAAGCTGCGTGAAGAACTGGAATTAGACGGCTTTGCTGCCAAAGGTCCTTATCTGGACGTCAGCGGCTCTTTTAAGGCCGGGAAATCACTGACAGCACTGATGAATGAGGGTGTTGCAAGTAAATTATTTGCGCAGCTTGAACCTATTGAGGAAAAAGCGCGCGAAATCAAATTGGAGCGTCCTCTCTACCTACATCAGGAACAGGCTTTGAGAAAAGCAAACGAAGGGAACAACCTCGTTGTTACGACTGGTACTGGCTCTGGCAAGACGGAGTGTTTTCTAATCCCTATCGTTGATGCACTTTTGTGGGAGCAAGAGCAGGGATCGCTTGATGAACATGGTGTGCGTGCAATTATCATTTACCCGATGAACGCACTGGCAAACGACCAAATGAAGCGCATGCGGAATCTGCTGCGAAATTATCCCAAGATTACATTTGGACTTTATAACGGCAATACAGAACACTCTCAAGAAAAGGCGCTGAGCAATTACCGTCAAAACCATGCAAAGGATGGCGCAGGCGTCCAGAATCCGCTTGAAAACGAACTGATATCGCGTGAAACCATGCAGCAAACGCCGCCGCATATTTTGATCACAAATTACTCCATGCTGGAGTATATGCTATTGCGCCCAAAGGACGACAAGGTTTTTTCAAGCGCAAGGCTGCGATATATTGTTCTTGATGAAGCGCACATTTACAAAGGTACAACTGGCATGGAAACATCTATGCTAATGCGTCGGCTCCGCGCGCGGCTAAAAGCGACTGAACACATTCAGTATATTCTGACCAGTGCGACACTTGGCGGAAAAGAGGCAAATCGCAGTATCGTAGAATTTGGGCAGCAATTATGTGGGCTGCCATTCAAAGAGGAAAATATCATTCGTTCCGTTGATGCCAGCCCTGTAATTGAAGAACGAAACACCTATCCGATTGCATTTTTTGGTGATGTTGCAAACGGCACGTTGTCTGTCAATGACGCATTTGCAAAATATGCTATCCCTGACTTTGCCCCAAACTGTAACGATAATGAAAAGCTTTACGCTTTCCTGCTTCATAGCGATCTCTATTACCGATTCCGGGAAGCAACTCGAACGCCACGAACCGTAACCGAAATTTATAACGAATTGCATATCTCCAAGCAGGAACTGATCGATTTTGTCACTGTTTGTACGCGAGCAGAAAAAGGAAATGCAAGCCTAATGAAAGCGCGCTATCACTTCTTTGTCCGTGCTTTGGAGGGTGCATACATCACACTGAGTGAGCCGCGGCAGCTTTATCTCAGGCGTCAAGAACACAGCAAAGACGGGCAGCGGGTTTTTGAAATTGCTGTATGCCAGGATTGCGGTCGAATTGCTATCGTCGGAGTTGATAATGATGGATTCTTTCAACAAGTGGCACGAAAAACCGAGCGCGATCCGAAAAAATGTGATTTTTATTTGTTGTGGGATCCATCAGAGTCCGGCGAAATTAGTTTTGGAGATGAAGATGATATTGCAGATGCAGATCAGGAAGATGTTGGAAAAGATGATTTTGCAATATGCCCGAAATGCGGCCGGATTGATACAGCCGCAAATCTGCGTTTCGGACCCATCTGCGACTGCGAAAAGGTAAAGTATGTTCCGCTGAAACGCGTTGGCAGAACCAAAGAAAAAAGCATTGCAAAGTGCCCTGCCTGCGGATATGGCTCCTTCCGCAGCTTCTATCTGGGCGCAGATGCGGCCACGGCTGTTTTATGTACAGATTTGTTTGAGCAGCTCCCGGATCGTGAAATAACCGCAGCAGCAGATTTGCCGCAGCCTGAAGCAAAAGCATTAAGCGGACCATTTGCCAAAATTGCATTCAAGCCGAAAGGTCCTGAAACAAAAAAGAAAGAGAAACAGTTCTTGTGTTTTTCTGATAGCCGCAGCGAAGCTGCTTTCTTTGCAAACTATCTTGAAAAATCCTATGAGGAATTCCTGCGCAGACGTGGAATTTGGCAGGTTGCAAAAGACATGCAAGCACATGGCGAATATGCACTTTCCGTTCCGGCGTTTGTTGATCGTCTGGCTCGTGTCTTTGAGAAAGAGCAATCTTTCCTGCTTTGGAGTCCCGATGGAAACCGTGATGCCGACAGTTTGTCTCAAACGAATCGCCATAATGCGTGGATCGCCGTACTCAATGAGTTATTTAATGGCAGACGCGGCACAAGCCTTTCTTCTATGGGACTTATCAATTTTGAATATACACCCAACGACCCGAATGACGATTATAACCTGCCCGCATATTTTGAAGCAACATATGCTCTCCCGCAGGCGGATGCTCGCAGCCTGTTGGAGCTTATCATCCTGGATGCTTGCTATACAGGAGCGCTTAACGCGGGAAAAGAGATGACATTAAATGATGAAGAACGGGAGTACATTTTCTTTACACCAAAAGAAAAGCGCATGGTTCTTTGCAAAAACAGTGAAACAGCAGGACAGGCAAATTTAATCGGTTGGGCTGCACGAGCCCGAGAAAATGGCAAAAGTGCATTTTATCCAAGCACTCGTTTACAAAGGCTTTGTTTTGCGACTGGTATGTCCGAAAACGATGCGAATGAGTTTTTGAAACTCTATTGGGAAAATGTTTTTAGTCAAGAGAAGAACGCTGAATTTGCACTGAACATCTGTGATTTCAGGCTCCGCCTGAATGCTGATCCTGCTGTACACACATATCGATGCAAAAAATGCGGACGAATGACTGTACATAATGTTAAAAATCGCTGCGCTGTTATGCGCTGCAATGGGCAGTTGGCAGAAATTGCAGATCCGCAGGCGTATTTTGCTGACAACCACTATATGAAGCTATACAGCAGCGATAAAATGCAGCCGTTACAGGTGAAAGAGCATACAGCACAGCTCTCCAGAGACCGTCAGACGAAATATCAGGAGGCATTTGTTGGCGGAAAAATCAATGCACTAAGTTGCTCTACTACATTTGAAATGGGCGTTGACGTTGGTGGCTTGGAGACTGTCTGTATGCGCGATATACCGCCTAGTCCTTCCAACTACGTCCAGAGAGCTGGCCGCGCGGGCCGATCTTCACACTCGGCAGCGTTTGTTATGACATACGCGAAGCTATCCTCCCACGATTTTACATATTATGAAAAGCCGCAAAGTATTATTTCTGGCAAGATTTCTGCGCCTGTCTTTTCGCTGCAAAATAAGAAAGTCATTTACCGACACATTTTTGCTGTCGCGTTGAGCGAGTTTTTTGCAAAGTACCCTGAAGTGTATAACGGAGATAACGCAACCATATTTCTCAATGGTGATGGCTACGATAAACTTAAGGACTTTTTATCGGCACCAACGGATCGACTGGTCGAACTTTTGAAAAAGTCTGTTCCAGTTGATATGCATCAGGCAATGGGGCTTTTAGATAAGTCCTGGGTTGATGAGCTTGTTGGTGAAACTGGAGTCCTATCATCCGCAGTAGAATGCTACAAGAAGGAACTCGGCGAATTAGAAAAAGCGTGGAAACAATCACAAAAAGCAACGCCGGAGCTATCAAGCAGTCTTTATCGCGAATTAAAGCAGCTTCGCTGCGCAGATGGTGATGGTTATAATAGAAGCCTGATCGATTTCCTAGCCAGAAACAACATTCTCCCAAAGTACGGTTTTCCGGTAGACACCGTTGAATTGCAGCTTGCAGGGAAACGAAACGGAAACAGCAATGAGGATTTAACTCTTGCACGAGATCTGCAAATGGCGATTGCAGAGTATGCCCCTGGCTCTGAGGTAATTGCGGACGGGAAATTATATAAAAGCCGATACATCCGAATGGAATCTGATCGGAAGCGGACTGCAGCCTATGGATACTACGCAAAATGTCGGAATTGCGAAGAATATAACTTTACGCACAACCCACAAGTCCGCATAAATGGTCAAGAGTGTATATCCTGTCACAAAAAAATACCCGGAAAATCATGGGTTAAGACAATTGAGCCGCGCCTTGGGTTCATTACAGAGAGGGCCGATGCAGGAAATGCACCACTGACACGTCCAGAGCGTGATTATAAAACAGAGGATCATTATATCGGCGATCAGGATCATGATATTATCAAAAAGAAAGTTTTCTCTTTCCATGATGCAAAAGTAGAATTGCAATCTACTGCAAATGACTCTCTTGTTGTAATCGGTTCTTCGCAGCATAGAGTATGCCCTTTCTGTGGCTGGACAAGCGATGCAAACGGCGTATTAAAGCCAAAGCACAACACGTCAAGAGGTTACCCCTGCAAATATGAGGGATCTGGAGAGGCGTTATATCTTTCCCATGTATTTAAAACTGATGTCGTAAAGCTGACTTTCTTTACCCCAGAGGCTACTGACTATAAGACCATGCTTTCCGTCATGTATGCTCTATTGGAAGGACTATCCCGGGAGCTTGGAATTGAACGTACAGATTTGAAGGGGTGTCTGCACCAGCAAAGCTGGGACGGAAGCAGTAAGCTGCTATATTCCATTATTCTCTACGACGCAGTTGCAGGCGGTGCTGGTCATGTAAGGAGACTGGTTACGGATGACGGCGCGGTTTTCTCTCATGTTCTGAAAGCGGCGCATTCTGTTGTTGCCAATTGTACTTGCGATCCGTCATGCTACCATTGTCTCAGGAACTATTATAATCAGGCTGTCCATGATATTTTAGATCGTCATTCCGCAGCAACATTCCTTGCGCACTGGCTTTGCGAATATGTGCCAGTTGAAATGCAGGAGGCAGAGAAAATAAATCTGCTTGAAGATTTTTCTGATACAGGTTCCAGCTCGTTTCTCCAGGGCGATGCCTACACCAGTGAGTATTCCTCGTGGGCAGAAACATTTTCCGTGAATGGTTTTGATGTCGGCATTGGTCAAAGCTGGGATACTGCTAAAGTTCTTTTCGACGCTTTGATTTTGCCGGACATTCATATAAACGGAACTGTTCTTTCACCGTCTTTTGCATGGGAAACGCAAAAAATTCTAGTTTTTGATGTGCTAGACGCAGATATTCAAAGTACGTTGCGTAACAGTGGCTGGCTTGCGCTGGACATACACACTGACCCAAATCAGTTGCACGGAAAACTGCAGGAAAGGAGTTGATAATGTATGGCAATCATGATCCCTGGAATGGAGACCAAGGAGGACTTCAACGCCAGCGGAGGAGAGCTGCTTCTCTATGAGCTTCTCGCCCAACTTCCAGATGAGTATTACGTTTTCCATTCTACACGCTGGAACGAAAAGCTGCAAAAATCAGAATATGCAGATGCACATAGGTACATACAATGGGGCGAAGCAGATCTCACAATATTCCATCCCGCATATGGATTTATTGTCTTTGAAGTGAAAGATGGACAGATTGCGTTTGACCGTCAGCGTGGTTGGATCCAAATCAATCGCTACTCTGGCCATGAGAAGATCATTGATCCTATGGAACAAGCCGAGCGCAGCAAGTATTATTTTTTGGAGCAGATCAAACGGAGATTTGGAGGTTATTCTCCCTACTCATTCTGCTCTGCCGTTTGGTTTACATCGGGCGACAAAACCTGTGTTGATGGCACAATGCCCTTAAATTACAAAGATGAAACCGTTCTTTGGAGTAACGATCTACAGTCGCCTGCAATTGCAGAAATGGCGATTCGAAAAATCTACCGCTATTATGATGTAAAGCAGGTTGCCCCCTCAGCAGATGTCACCACAAAAGTTCTCGATACATTAGCACCGGAATTTGGCGTTTTTGAGAGCATCCGAAGCCGGATGCTCTCAGCAAAGGCTATGTTCCGAAAAATGACCGCAGAACAAATGTATCTGCTGGACTATCTTGAAGAGCAGGAAGAAGCCGCGATTCATGGAGTTGCCGGTACTGGTAAAACTGTGTTGGCAGTACAAAAAGCCAAATCGCTTTCTGAAACTGGCACTGTCCTTTTCCTTTGCTTTAATCGTTTCCTAAAGGATCATCTACAGGACGCATATTCTGGGGAATCTGGCATCTCTTTTTATACGCTCGACGGTCTTTTAGCGAGGTATACAAGTCACTTTAGTCAGGATCCGACTGAACGTTCAGAAATGATTACGGAATTTCTGATGGATTGGGACAAGTATGAAATTCCGTTCCGTCATATTGTCATTGACGAGGGTCAGGATTTTCAAGATGAGCATTTGCAGCTTCTTCATACCATTGCCAAAGGAAAGGGCGGATGTTTTTATGTGTTCTATGATAAAAATCAATTCATTCAAGGCCTAACCTACGCACAATGGCTTGACCAAATGGAGTGTCGGCTGGTGCTGTCACGAAACTGCAGGAATACGAAAGAAATAGCCGTTACTTCAACCCGCCCCATCGGTCTTGAGGAAAGTCGAATCAAGATGCGCCGTGAATTTAACAATTCCAGCGCTTGGAAACCAAACTTGTTTTTTGTTGATGATGAACCTTCATTGCAAGATCATCTAGCAAAACTGATTAAAAAATATACTTCTGCCGGCATCGCCGCAAAAGACATTGTTGTTTTGTCTATGAAACCAGAGGGAAAATCTATCATTCAACAATCTGATCTCCGTATTGCCGGAAAATATACGTTGTCCCGCGAACCAAAGGAGAACTCCATTTTCTTTACAACCGTCCGGAAATTTAAGGGTTTGGAGGCAGAAGTGATTATCTGTATCGACATAGATCAAGATACATTCTCCTCTCCCAAGGAACGTAATGTATTTTATGTTGGTACATCGAGAGCAATGGCTTACTTGGATTTACTTACGCTTAGCCGTCCGGAAGAACTTGCTGCCGCGATCACCGGAAATCAGGAGATTTACAGCAAGCGTCCTCAAGCAATCAAGGCTGTCCGGGACAATCTTAAGGTAAAAATTGCTTCTGCGTTTGATTTAGCCGAAAAACAAGTCACTTAATGAAGATACAGCAAAACCTAAATGGAGGTTGCAGCCCATGCTCTACGGCTCGCAGAAGCGATTTGACAAGAACGGTGACGGCAAGCTGAAGGGTGCCGAGTGGCAGCGGTGGTACCAGTACGCTTACGGTGATGAGATCGAAGCGAAGGAAACGCGCAGACGTGCCAAAGCTGCTGCCGAGCAGAAGCGTGCACAAATTGCAGCGGACTTTGCGGATCATGTCTCTGACCTCATTAACTGGATGTATCGCGACCTTGCGCATCTGGAGGGGGAGCGTGAGGATCAGGCCATCCGCACGATGCACTTGGCCCTGTATGTGATCTCCGCCGCGCTTCAAACGCAGAAGGTCGATGAGAGTATGCGTTATCTTTTGCGGGCGTTCTGGAATGAGTTTCAGCCGACGCTGGACGAGAGCGTCTATCAGGCATTGTGCGCGAAGCAGGTTCTGTTTGCGGAAATCGGTGAGATTTCCGAGAAGCGTCTCGGTTCGTTCTGGAAAGAACTTTTGGACGAGCTGCCGCAGGATCGGCGCGTCGGGAAAGACAATGATTTGCAGGAGCTTCTGGACGATACAAGCCGACTCTACAATTATTTCATCAGCGATAGTACGCCGAAAATTGATTTTGCCGAGAAGATTGAACCGTACTGGGCGTCAGTTCGCTTGCCGGATGAGCCGGAAGAAGCCGAAGAATATGACGAAGATGAGGAACCGGAGGAAGAATCCAAGCCTTGGACAGATTATTATGAAAAGACTGTGCCTGCGGGTAATGGCGGCGGATATTACCAGTTCTGTAAGGTGCAGTTCAAGGACGGCGGAAGTCCATACGCCTATCTGACAGGCGGATTGCCTCTTGCAGTCGGTGATTTTGTGGTCGTTCCGGTTGGAAACCGGAATGCGGAAAAAACTGGTCGTGTGACGGACGTTTTTGTTTGCAGCGCACAGGATGCGCCATATCCACCGGAAAAGACGAAATTTGTGCTCCGTAAAGCAGAGAGGCCTGCAACTCCTGAAGAACCGAAAGCACCGCCTGCGCCGCCAGTACAGGAAGAAACGCCTGCCGTGCCGATACAACAGGAACGAGAGAATCCCGCCGCGTTTGAAGTCGAACCGGTTCCGAAAGCACCGACGTTTACGCTTCCGCCGCTGCCGGAGCAGGACGAACCGAAGAAGCCGAAACGCCGAATTCCTTGGGGCTGGCTGGCCGCCGCAGCACTTGCCGCATTCGTGATTTTTGCGGTACCACCGTTAGAGAGAATTGCCGAGACAAACCGCCAACAGGTCGCCGCACAGCAGGCCGCAGAGCAGGAAAAGCGCGAGCAGGAAGAACGTCGGGCAGAACAGGCTCGTCTGGAGGAAGAAGCCGCCGCGCAGCGTCGGCGCGAAGAAAAACAGGCCAGGATCGAAGCACTTCAAAATGCCGATCTGCCCTATCCGGGAATGCCGTATGAGGAACTGACATCCACAAAGCTTGGCAAAGCCAGCAAGGTGACACACGAAATGCGTTCCGGGCAGGTTTGCTATACGTTTGTGTGGCAGATCCGCGTTGGTGACTATCTCTATCCGGTATTTGTGGTAACCACGAAAAATGAGGAGGTTCTGACTGCGGAGCAGCGAAATCTGGAATACTGGAGCGGCATGGCTTTAAAAGGAACGATCTATCATCAGCCGGAGTACAAACCAAGCACCCCATCTCAAAACCAAACCGGCGGCACGAACCACGGCTCGAACGGTCTGCGCGACGAATATGACAACCCAGAAGATCTCTACGAGGATAATCCGGATTGGTTTGAAGATGAGGATGAGGCATGGGACGAATGGGAGAATGACTGATCGCATTCGAGCCACTGGAAAAGCTAAAATTACGAGTTTGACATCTAGTGTTCCGAAGCATTTGGTATAGCATAAGACGGTATGTGCTGCCCTTACTGACCTCATGGAAACAGAAAAAGACGCCTGGATCCATTGCGCTGCAATGGATCCGGGCGGTTCGTTTCCATGCCTCATCCCTCTCGGATACCTACGGTCATCGCTCCCGCTTTCGTCATTATGTACTAACTCCACCCGTTCCGTTTGGCTAAATCGTCCATTGCAAAGCAAAACCTTTCCCACCATGTCAATGCTGTCTGCAACGGGTCGCCCTCGCGGATTCGCAGGGTGCGGCGGATTTCCTTGGGGATCACGACGCGGCCGAGGTCGTCCCTTTATGTCAAGTAGGTGCAAAAAAATTTTACAAACTATCCGAAAAGCC
>ERZ827458.352-NODE-352-length-68653-cov-7.963600_pt1 | contig 68653 bp, 73 predicted proteins | sample MGYA00519706_ERZ827458 | MGnify/ENA primary metagenome ERZ827458 (study PRJEB31778, sample SAMEA3449309) | human gut metagenome | biome: human gut; feature: human-associated habitat; material: faeces | place: United Kingdom | collected 2010/2012 ...
GATAATACCAGATTATCTATCAATTATTATATCTCCCCCTCTCTCCTTTTTCACCAATTTTTTTACCTACTTTTTCGTACTTTTATTCTTAGAAAAACAAAGAGAGCAAGCTGTTATGCTTACTCTCAGACTGTAGACAAAGTGCTCCGAGAAACGAAAGTTTCTCGGAGTCTTTTTCTTAGTGTCTATAAATTTTGTGCTGAAAAGAGGAAATTTCCCCTTGGATTATGTCATCCGTAATCCCCATTCGCTCTTGCATTTTGCAAGCTTTTTTAAATTCATGCACGCAAACGTAAGCGCGACTTTCATTGTCATCCGCGCTTTGCCATACAACTGCGTATATCGAAATCCATGATTTTCCTTTGCCGTTCCAAAGATTCTTTCAATCGTTTCTTTTCTGTGTGAGTATAGTTCCTTCATCCCTTCTGTATGCCGGATATCCTCACATGTTTCCATGTATTCTTCCCATACATGTCTCGTAACAACTTTTACATGGTTCCTACTTTCTGTACACTGCGAAAGATACTCGCACTTTTCACAAATGTGCCCACAGATTTTGTATTCACGATATCCGTCCCTGTTTGTTGTACTGTAATGCAGAAAGTGATTTCCCGGACAAATATAAGCATCATTATACTCATCGTATACATACTCGGATTTTCTGAAAAAGCCATCTTTTGTCATGGGACGTTTGTAAGGAAAGACAGGCTTTACTCCATCATCCAAAAGCAGTTTTGCTATTGCAGGAGTTTTATATCCGGCATCAACGATACAGTATTTCATGCCGACATCTGCAAGCTTATCGTAAAGACCTTTAAATGTTCGACTGTCATGCTCATTACCAGGGTTTACTGTAAAATCAATAATCCATCCATTTTTATCGCATGCTGTTTCAATCCCATAAGCAAACACATGCTTGTGCTCGCCTTTTCGAAACCAGCCGCTTTCAGGATCTGTAGTGCTGCATTTAATTGTTTTTTCATCTGTCGGAACATCATCCGTATAATCTTCAAACGTGTCGTTGCCACCGGAACCAGGTTTGTTGTTATCATCTTTATCTTTCAGAGGATTCTTCCCATGTGCTTCTCTGTCTGCGTTAATGTCCTGACACAGCATGTCAGCATAGAATAAAGCTTCCTGTTTTGCGATTCGTTTCTGCATCTTTCTGTTGTTCGCCCGCGCTTTCACATGCGTTGCATCAACAAAAATCTCTGTTGGGTCAACCAGTTTAAAACGATAACACTCTTCAAGGATACGCTGGAAAATCTGCTCGAATAAGTCGGTATCTTTAAAACGACGGGTATAGTTTTTCCCGAAAGTAGAAAAATGAGGAACTGGATCATAAAGTTCAAGTCCAAGGAACCAACGGTAAGCCATGTTTACTTCAATCTCTTTGATTGTCTGCCGCATGCTTTTGATTCCATACAGGTATTGAATAAGAGGTATCTTAATAAGCGTAACGGGATCAATACTTGGTCTACCCATTCCGTCGGAATAAGTATCACGGACGAGATCATAGATGAATGTCCAGTCAATTGCTTTGTCAATAAGCCGTAGAAGATGATCCTTCGGAACAAGATCATCAATACATACGATCTGCATTTGCTTTCTTACTTTTTCTGTTTCTTGTGTTATCATAGAAGAATACCGCCTTTTTTGATACTTTTATTATACCAGTCTGAGAGCAAGCTGTTATGCTTACTCTCTTTGCTATTTTAGCTCGGATACTCCTCTGCTGTAGAACGCAGCTATCTTCTCTCGCTTCTAATTTATTTTCTCTACAAACTTATATTTTCCAGCACCGGCCCCCTTCACCTTGCATATAATTTCTGCCTTTTTCATTGCATTCATAACATTTGTTGCCTTAGACTTTGAACAATCCAGCCACCTCTGAACATTACTCTGTCCAAATGGTTCTGCTATATTGCATTTGTCATATACAACATTGATATTTGCAATAAATTTATCTGTTATTCCAGCCTTTATAAGCAACGCTTTGTATATTTCAAATGTATTGCTTACTTTTTCCGGCTCATTGCTTACTTTTTCCGGCTCATTGCTTACTTTTTCCGACTCATTGCTTACTTTTCTAAAAATTGTAACCTTAAAACCATCTCCAAATTCTTCAAACAATGGCGTTCGCAAACCATACAACTTGCATTTATTGATAATTCTGGGCAGCCCGGTACCCCAGGCTTCTACAATATGCATATAATGAAATGCTTCAGCAACTGCTTCATTTCTACATGTTGATTTTCCGACCTTGGCAGTTTCTATATCTATTCCACCATATAACATTCCCGGAGATATGACTTCCACTCTGTCGTCAAATACACAAACCTGCACACACGATCTGTCCAGATAACTTCTATGAAGAACAGCATTTGCCACCATCTCTCTGATTGCAGAAATCGGAAGCTCATACTCATCTTTTCTATATACCCCTTTAATTTCTGCTCCCATATCAATATGTCTCAATACAAAATGATATGCTTCATCTACCTGCTCATAGATAGGTCCATCAAATTCTTTCCTGTCAATAAACAGATCTCTTGACGTTCCTTTAAATAACGCACACTGAACTTTTGCCGCCTTATTCCGATTGTCTGTTAAAAGGTCAAACGCGTGTGTTGGATATAATTTTCTTCCGACTCGACAGAGCACCCCAAGATCCTCCAGCTTTTCAATCGTCATATCCTTTACCGCAGCCTTCTCTTCCTCAGTTTCACATGCATCTATCGCGATTTTTTTCATTGTTCTGCACAATAACAATGCCTTGCCCTGGTCATACTCCCGACCTATATCCTGCATGGAATCATATGAAATGCTTTGTCCCTCCAGTTCCAATTCTTTCAGTTTCCTTGCATCTGCCGGCCTGCTTGTACCATTAATTCTGATATATGCTGTAGTTTCTTTGCCTTTGCTTGCCAGATAATATGGTCTGAATTTTCCAGGAGGCACATCTATCTCCAATATGGTTTTATCTTCTATCGTTTTAATTGAAATATCCGGCTCTATCTGTGGTGTACAGGCATCTGATATCATATTAGAGATAGCATCCGATAGCTTAAACGGACTTTGATCTCCTATTCCATATACAGTTCCATTTTCATCTTCAACACCTAAAATCACTTTTCCTCCCGTGCTGTTTGAAAACGCTATGATATCTTTCAGAAACTTTTCATGATTACCCGGAATTTCTCTTTTAAATTCAACACTCTTGCCTTCCCCAAAATATTCTTTGCTTATCATAATACCCACCTGCCTTTTATATTTCAATTATATATCCGTGTAATATTCTTCCCAGAACCTTCTTCTGTACTTACTATTTTATTTCTTTCAAATAATAATATCAATTTTATTTCTCCCTATCCCCCGAAGTAATACCCCGGAAACACCCTGCGCAAAACGCCCACCGCGGGCACATAAACCGAGAGATCAAAAAATACCGGCGTAAACAGCACACTTAGGATCAGCACACCGAGCATCCCGCAGAGATATTTTTGTTCACTGCGGAAACAAAACGAAAAGAGAAATGCCCACAGCGCAGATTGTATCACAAGCAACGCCATCGAAGGGATCAGCGAAAGTATGGATTGATTCTGCATGACCGCAAAAATAACCGTAAGAGGAACAGATAACAGAAAAAGCGGGATCAGGATCTGCAAAAAGCGGATCATTTCCCTGCTTCGTCCCGGCAGTTTTCGCCCGATCGTCTCATACTCTGTTCCAAACCGGTATCTGCCGTAGAGAAGTGCCGCCGCAAAAATGCAGCTTCCAAGCACACCGGCAGCCGTATCCGCGCCGCTTTCTTTCCCGCTTTTTGCTGCATCCGCACTTTCTGCCGCGTCTGCATTCCCTGCTTCCACAAAATTTACCGTAAAGATCTCATCCCCTCCAAGATAACGCTCATTTGCGGCAAGAACAGCCTCTGCCGCTTCGGTACTGCTTTCTTCAAACAGTGTGCCATTTTCCGATTCCGCTTTTAATAGTTCACTGCTTAAAAACCGGAACAACACCGCATATACGCTCTCTTTTGCGACCATCCCTTTGGTCGTGGCAGTACTGTAAATATAAGTCACGCTGTCTGTAAGATCCCGATCCGCCATTGCCTCATCGAGGCTCTGCGGCAAAACAAATCCGCAGTCATATTCCCCCCGGTAAACAGCATTTTTTAATTCTTCTTCGCCGGAAACTTCCACAAACGCAAGCCCGCCTTCCTGATGAAGCAGTGCTTCTTTGGTCTTTTCCGCGTAGATTCCATTCTCCGCAAAGATCCCGATACGTGTATTTTTCGCACTTGGCAGAATCATATTCTGCACCAGATACAGTAAAAACAGGACACCAACAAGAAACAGATAAAAAGAGGACTTTTTTAACTGCCGTTTCCCTGCCATCCGGATCCATTTTCCATAAAAAACAAAGTTATCGTTTTGTTTTTTCATATAACACAAAAGCTCCCGCCCCTCCAAAAAATATGCTGCCAAAAATGAGCACAAGCATCGTTTTTATTTCCACCTTCGTCCAGAGAAGTCCGGTCAGATATTTCTGCCACCACGCAAGCGGAAGTACACCGGAAAGTTTTTGCATCCATCCCGGGAAAGCCGCCATCGGAAACAGTCCGCCCGCGCAGATGATCAGAAATACTGCTATCAGAAGATAGATGAGCCCTCCGTTTTCCGAATCTCCCAGTAACGCGAAAACAAAGTGAAAAAACGCCGCAAGCGCCAGTGCATAGAAGAAAAATCCCGCGATCTGCCTTGGGAAGATCATTGCAACGGATCCGATCATTTTTGCATACACGATGTTAAAAGCGACATAGCAGCCGGTTAAGACCAGCCAGAGGTCAAGCGCCATCACAAAGATCCGCATCACCGACTGAAGCGGCGCATTCACGCCGATCCTGCGCAGACACCGCATAAAATCCCGGCTCTCTGACCGATACAGCGACAGAAAACAAACTCCAAAAACGAGACTTAACACCTCTGCCCCGCACACGATATAAAATTCGTCCAAACTTACAGCTCCAAGCGGAGTCTCTTCCTGCTCCGCAAAAGTGCTGTTTCTCGCAAAAGCATAAGAAAGATAAAGATAGGAAAGTTCATATTCCATATCACTTTTGGACATGGAAAGCCGGTATTCTCCCGCTGCTTCATCCACGGCATAGACCGCCGCCTGCGCAGTCTGAAGCATGGAAACTCCCGCGCGCACGAGTTCCGTAAATACCGCTTCATCAAATGGGCTGTCCGGCGCAAGCAGGATATCCACCGGCGTGTTGACACCGTCATTTACGTCATCATAAAAATCCTCCGTCAGAATGATCACCGCCGCGAGTTTCCCATCCGCCAGCTCCTCTCTTGCTGTCTCCTCATCCGGATAACTAAAATTGCAGATACTGTCCACGCTGTCCATTGCGGAAACAAGCTTCATTGCCATTCTTGTATTCGTCTCCTGATCCGGCACGACAACTCCGATATTCATTTTTACAAAGGTCTGCGACTGTAACATGAAATGGCAGATCAACGCAAGCGCCAGTCCAAGCACAACGGTCGTGACCAGAAACGATTGTATAAAAAAAGGGATCACTCGAATCCCTTTTTTTAATTCAATTCGCAAATATGCAAATATTCTCTTCATCTTTTTATCCTAAAACAGACCTCTGGTAAGATCCTGAATGTCATAGACCAGATCATAAAAATCATCCTCAGAAGCCGTTCCGATATCAAAGACATCGCCCTCCGGTTTCTTGATGTTTGAGCCACGCTTTAAGGTAAGCTTTAACGTGGATGCACTATACAGATCTTCCATGTCAATGACGAGTCCCTTGTCAGAATTGTCGATGGTCGCCATGATATCCCCGTCATCCGTTTCGATCTCCAGTTCCTTGTTCGCATAATCATAATTAATGCTTGCAAGTGTTGTCCTTTCTCCGTCATAGACCTCTACGATCTTGGTCTTTTCCACGGAATCCTCTGTCTTTCCAAGGATTTTGAGCGTACCGCTGTCCCCGTTTAAGCCATAGGTAATAAATGTATTCTGAGTCGGTGTGGTACCTCCGCGGAATTCCACGTCAAGTTCCATATCACCAGTTTCATCGGTTCCTGTCACAACAACTGCTGCCAGTCTGTTTTTGTAAATATAAAATGTCACATCAAGATCCGGCATTCCATCGATCTTATCCTTTAAAGAATCAAACGCATTGCAGTCGAAATCTTTCAGGTCTTCATCATCCAGTCCAAGCTCTTTGCACATGGTCTTGACATCATCGATCGTGTTTTTATTATAAGTATCATAAACTTCAGAAAGTTCATCCAGGCACGCATCCACATTTTCTTCTGTGAGCGTAGTGGTATAACCCTTGCAGGACACATCCTTGCCTTCGATCTGGAACGTTGCCTTCGGAGCGTTCACAAACTCCAGCGCATCATAGTTTTCTTTTAACACCTGCAGATAGTCCGCACTCATCTTTGCGCTTGCCTCCATATCATTCATGGAGGTCAGGCAGAGATCATCAAACGCGTCAAAGAACTTGTTGCCAAGTATATCTGCCGCATATCCGTCTTTTTCTTCATTAAAATAGTAACCAAATACATCCGGATAAAGTTTCGGAACACTGATGAGCAGTCCATCTTCATCCATATATTCATGAAAATCCACACTCACTCCGGAATATTCCACTTTTCCGTTGACACTGTGCATTTTCTGCTCTGCATTCTGCTGATAGGATGCCTTGATCCCGATATCTTCCCCGTCTGTCTCGCCTGCCAGTTCCACTGCCAGTGTATAGTTTCCGCCAGCGATCAGGGCTGTTCCCGGATTCAGATCCTTCATAAGTTCATTTGGAACAAATGTATTTTTTGCTGCTTTTAAAACCTTTTTATTTTTGCTTGTAAACACGCCGCTTGCCGCACAACAGATGATGGCGATCACGATCACCGCGATCACGCCAAAAATAACGCCAAGCAGTATCTTCATATTCTTTTTGTTTGACGGCTGAGGCGCTGCCAGCGGATCATATGGATTCTGCGGCGGTGGTGTCTGTGTCGTATTCTGTCCTGCCACATATGGATTTTCCGGCTGTGGTGCCTGTGCCACATTCTGTCCGGTCACATATGGGTTTTCCGGCTGTGGTGTCTGTGCCACATTCTGCCCGGTCACCGGGTCAAATTTTGTTTCATTGTTCTCACTCATGCTTGTTTCTCCCTTTTTTAATTTTTTCCAGAACATTTCCGGTATCTGCTATCTCTTCGGTTCGTCCTTCTTCCATATAATAAATGCGGTCACACAGCGCAATTTCCGACGCATCATGCGTTGCCATAACGACAATGCCGTTCCGCGCAGTAAAATCACGGATAAATTCATGGATACTCTCCTTAAAGAAAATATCAAGCGCCGCCGTTGGTTCATCCAGTACCAGGATCGGCACATCATCCGCTGCCGCACATGCGATACTGAGCCTGCGTTTCATGCCTCCGGACAGTTTTTTCACCGGAAGATGAAGCATCTCTGTAAGTGCAAAACGGCTGATCACCTGCTCTAACGCCTTTTTATCCTTTCGGCTCCAGAGCGCAAGGTTATCACGCACACTCAAATCTTCCAAAAGAGGATTTCCCTGCGGCACAAATCCGCACATGCGTGTAAAAACTCTGTGATCCGTAAGCGGTTTTTTCTGAAAAAACGTAAGATCCCCGTCATCCGGTTTCTCTATTCCGGCAAGAATGGACAAAAAAGTACTCTTTCCGCATCCGTTCGCACCAATAATGCCGATACATTCCCCGGGTGCCCCGAATATGGAAACATCTTTTAATATCTCACGTCTGCCAAGTTTTTTCCTAATATGCTCCGCTTTTACCATAAGTCTCCCGTCTCGCCAAAAAATAGCACTCTTATTATATGGTATCCTGTGGCTTACTGTCAAACATTTCCCGTTTTATCTCGGCGATCAGCTCCCGCTCATCCATCGGATACTTCTTTCCCTTGATCTCCTGATAATCTTCGTGGCCTTTTCCGGCAAGGACGATCACGTCCCCTTCCTTCGCGTTTGCCATGCAGTAGGCGATCGCTTCTTTGCGATCCGGGATCGCGACATATTTTCCACCGATCTTTTTTACCCCGACCAGAATATCATTAATGATCGCGATCGGCTGCTCAAAGCGCGGATTGTCTGATGTCACCACCGTAAAATCCGCAAGTCTCGCGGACACCTCTCCCATCTCATAACGCCTTGCCTTTGCGCGGTTCCCCCCGCAGCCAAACAGGCAGATGAGACGTTTCGGCTCATACTCCCGCAATGTGGTAAGCAGGCTTTCAAGCGCCATTGCGTTATGCGCGTAATCGATCATTAACGTATAGTGTGAGGACACCGGTACGATCTCGATCCTGCCTTTTACCGCCACATCCGCCAGTGCTTTTTTGATCTCAGGCACAGTGACTGCAAAATGACGGCAGACCGCGATCGCCGCAAGCGAATTGTATACACTGAAACGCCCGGGCACGTTGATATCCACATCAAAATCCATAACTCCGCCCACATGATAACGAACCCCGATCTTTCCCGGTTCATGCACAAGTTCCATCTGCTCCGCCCGCAGATCGGCATCCGCGCCAAATCCAAAGGTTTCCACACTGCAGGTGCGTCCCTCTAAAACGCCGGACACATGCTCACTGTCCACATTAAACAGACCGACTTTGCACTGTTTGAACAGGAGGCTCTTGCAGTACATATATTCCGCAAAGTCCTTGTGCTCATTTTCCCCGATGTGATCCGGCTCGAGATTGGTAAATACCCCATAATCAAACTGTATTCCCGCCACGCGGTCGAGTTTTAAACCCTGCGAGGAAACTTCCATGACCACTGCGGAAAGTCCCGCCTCTGCCATCTTTGCAAAAAATTCCTGAATATCATAGGACTCCGGCGTTGTGTTTTTCGCGTCCTGCCGCCTGTCTCCTATGATGACCTCGATCGTGCCGATCAGTCCTGTTTTGATTCCGCCCTGTTCCAGAATGGATTTTATCATGTAGGAAGTCGTGGTCTTTCCCTTTGTCCCGGTGATTCCGATCGTTTTCAGTTTTTCTGCCGGATAGTCAAACCAGGCAGCCGACATGAGCGCAAGCGCCAGACGGGTATTTTTTACCCGGATGACCGTAACGTCTTCCGGTGCTTCCACCTCTTTTTGCACAACAAGCACTTTTGCGCCTTTTTTTACCACCTCAGGGATAAAATCATGCCCATCCTGCATACTTCCCGAAATGCACACAAACGCAAATCCTTCACTCACTTTTCTCGAATCATAGGCAAGACCCTTCACTTCCCGATCCGTGCTGCCCTGTCTTACCTCATACTCCGTTTTTTCCAGTAACTCAGCCAGTTTCATGGAACTCCACCCTTTCTCTATCTGATTGTTTCGATTTCTCCTTCATATACTGTGACTGCCGGTCCGGTCATAAAAATATGATTGCTCTTTTCCTCATACTCTATGGTCAGATCCCCGCCAAGAAGATGTACCAGCACCCGGTGCCCGGTCCGTCCGGTTAAAATGCACGCCATCACACTTGCACAGGTTCCGGTTCCGCACGCCAGTGTCTCTCCCGATCCGCGCTCCCAGACACGCATGTTGATCTCCTCACGGCTTAACACCTGCACAAATTCGGTATTGACCCGCTTCGGGAACATTTCATGGTGCTCAAAAAGCGGTCCGTAAGAAATAAGATCAAGCCCTGCGGTATCCGGCACAAACACGACCGCATGTGGATTTCCCATGGAAACGCATGTCATCTCCCATGTTTTTCCTCCAACCTCGACCGGAACCCCGATAACTTCCGCTTTGTCCGATACCACCGGGATCTGTGCCGCCGCAAGAACCGGTTCGCCCATATCCACACGCACCTGCACCACTTTTCCCTGTTCTGTGAAAAGATCCAGCTGCTTGATGCCGGCTCCGGTCTCAACCGAAAGCCTTGTCTTTTCCACGATATGATGATCGTACACATACTTCACCACGCAGCGGATGCCATTGCCACACATCTCGCCCTCCGAACCGTCCGCATTGAACATGCGCATGCGCACATCCGCCCGATCGGAAGGACAGATCAGGATCAGCCCGTCGGAACCGATGCCAAAATGACGGTCGCTCACACGTCTGGCAAGCTCTGCCGGATTGTCTACTTTTTCTTCCAGACAATTTATATAAACATAATCATTTCCACAGCCATGCATCTTTGTAAATTTCATCATCCATTCTCCCATCCTTTTATTTTATGCAGCACACTGCCGCCGCGACAGCATTTCTTCTTATTTTATAAAAATATTATACATGGCACTTTTTGAAACAAATATATATTATGTGCTAAATACATTGCAGATAGTGCTTTTTCGAATATTGCTTGAAATTTACCTCTATGCATATTATAATGAAGTCACAAAAAGAAGCAATCGCCCACAAAGTGGTTCGCTTCCCGTGTAAGGCTAAAGCCTACCTCGGACCGCCAAGTACAAGGTAGGCTTTTTTATTTTCGCTTATCATTCCTATCAATGTAGGTAAGCAATGCTATCAGGAACGAACCGCCCAAAAACAATAACTCCAGGATCTGGGATGTATCCATCCGCATCACCTCCCTTCTTTTGCAAGTCCGGGAGGGTATCCACCTTGTAACACGATGCTTCTTGTCTGAAAGTGTAGCACAGTTCTTTTTCCCCAACAACGCATTTCATAAACTTTTAATGTTTCCTTTATCCCCATTTTATATCTTTTTGTTATAATGATAAATGTAGAAATTAAACGGGGGATTTTACATGAAAGGAAAAAACAATTCAGAATCAAACACATCAAATATTACAAACATAGAAATCAACAACCACATCGAGGTCAATCAGTATGTAACCGAACAGAACAATGTCTTTTCGGTCAATGAGCTCGTGCCGATGCAGCACGGTGTAGATGACAGCATGGAAAAGATCGCGGATATCACCGATGAATTTTCCCAGACGATGGAACCGATCTTACGGATGTACAACGCCGCCATGTGTGTGACAACGGCAAGGCTTGATATCATCAAGGATGAATTCAAGTTCCGCAAACAGCGCTGTCCGATCCACCATATCGACACGCGCTTGAAATCCGCGCAGAGTATTCTTGGCAAGTTACAGAAAAAGGATCTGAATCTGACCCTTGGCTGTGCCTGCAACAACATTTTTGACATTGCGGGGGTGCGTGTCGTGTGCCCGTATATCAAGGATGTCTATCTGATCCGTGACCGCATTATGGCACAGGATGACCTTTACATCATTGATGTCAAAGACTACATTGAGAATCCGAAACCGAACGGCTACCGCAGCTTACATATGATCGTACGCGTTCCGGTCTATTTCATGAACAAAAAACAGCTGGTTCCGGTGGAGCTTCAGATCCGCACGCTCGCCATGGATCTCTGGGCAAGTCTGGAGCATGATATCAAATATAAGACCATCAGCAACGGCATTGTAAATACCGAAGATTTTTCCGATGAGCTTTTAGAATGCAGCCGCCTCATTTATCAGGCAGAGGAAAAGATGGAACACATGAATTCCGCACTGGAACCTTAAACCGTCACCTCTGCTCCGTCCTCTTTTCCGCCGTTTTCTCCGCCGCAAGCGGAAGCAGCACCCGGATATCCGCACCCTTTTTTGCCGCCCCGATCTCAAATTTTCCGCCATGGGAGAGAACGATCTGCTTTACCACAAAAAGCCCCATGATATGCGGTCTGCTGACGGATTCCTTCTCAGTCTGCGGCTGCCCGGCTATTTGCCCGCTCTGCTGTCCGCTTCCCATCTGTTCTTCTTCCAGTCCCTGTATCACGTTCTCCGGTATCCCGCAGCCATCATCCTTCATCTCCGTCACAAGCCAGCCCATCCCGCTTCCATCTGTGCAGGTATTCATAGTTATGTCAACCGTGCAGCCATTCTCATTATGGCGGATGCTGTTCCCGATCAGATTTTCAAACGCCCGCGTCAAAAGGCTCACATCCCCTGTGATGAGGATCGGCTCCACTTTTCCCGCCGCATCGAAATGGATCTCATAGCACCCGGCAAGTCCGTTATTATAATACGAGGTAACGATCTGCCGCATCAGCTTTGCGGGATGAAACTCCTCCTGCCGCAGCGGCTGCATCTGATACTGCAGTTTTGATGTCAGGTTCAGATCCTCGATCAGATGCTTGATCTTCACGCCCTGATCCCGTATGATACCAAGCTGTTTTTTCTGCTCGGTGTCCATATTTTCCGCAGAAAGAAGCTGCTCGGCATAGCCCATGATCATCGAAAGCGGTGTACGGATATCATGCGACACCCCAGCGATCCAGTTTGTCCGCGCTGTATCCCGCGCCTCGATCACGGCTTTCTGCCGCTCCAGACGCTCCGATGTCTGATTTAACTTTTCTGCCAGTTCTCCCGTCATGCCCTTTTCCTGCAAATGAATACTCTCTTCTTTTGCAAGATCTTCGATCCCCGCAGCCAGCGGACGAAGCGAACGGTAAAAATGCAGTCCGAAGAAAAAACAAAATAAAAGGATCAGCCCTCCGTTTGCCAGAAGTATGGTTCTAAACATCGATCCGATCTTTTTCATAAACGGCATTCCAAACTCCATCTGGTGTTTCCAGACACTGTCCTTTTCCTCTCCGACTACAAGCAGCTTTTCACCCTGCTTCCAGCACTGCACCGGGTAGTCATCCAGATACCACTTGCTGAACGCCGCAACATCCGCCGCTGTATACCTCTCGGGGAAATCCTCCGGTGTGTCATAGCTCCAGATGACATTTCCCCCGGCATCCAGCAGAAATGCCCATGCATAACCATTTAAAAGCGTTTCTCCCTGATCTGTAAGGACATAACCGTCCCCGCTGTTTTGGATCTCCCGCGCGATCTGCGAGATTTTTCCCTTTGCTTCGCTCTGCGTTCCATAATGCAGGGTCAGTCCTGCTAACAGCATGAAATTCAGCACTAAAACCATACAGGTGATGAAAACTGCCGTGCCGACGTAATTTCGCATGATCTTAAATAGACTTTTCATTCCGCCACCTCTTTTGCCAGCCGGTAGCCGAGTCCCCGCACGGTCAAAATATATTCCGGTTTCGACGGATTGTCCTCGATCTTTTCCCTGAGATGCCTCATATGCACCATCAGCGTATTTTCATAGCCATAATAGCCATCCCCCCAGACTGCCTCGCAGAGCATGTCAAAAGTCACGATATTGCCCCGGTTGTCCGCCAGCTTCTTTAAAATAGCAAGTTCCTTCGCCGTAAGCGCACTTTCTGCGCCATCTTTTTTTATCGTTGCGCTCCGAAAATCCACCTGGGCATTTCCAATCTTTATTCCGGCAGTCTGCACGGGATTTAGCACCGTGCGGTAAGTCCGTTTTAGGATCAATGAGACCCGAAGCAGCAGCTCCTGCGTCAGAAAAGGCTTTGTGATATAATCATCGGCACCAAGCCCAAGTCCGAACAGCCGGTCCTGATCCTCATCGCGCGCCGAAAGAAACAATGCCGGAACATCCTCTTTTGCCCGGAATTCCATAAATAAATGAAATCCGTCGCCGTCCGGCAGATTCACATCAAGGATCATAAAATCCGGTTGTTCATTCTCAAAAAGCTCCCTTGCCTCCCTGCAGTTTTTTGCGGGAAACAGCCTGTTATAACCTTCCCCGGCCAGTATTTTTAACAGCAGTTCCAGAAGTTCTGCATTATCGTCCACCAGTAATATTTTTGCGTCCTGTATCCGTTCCATAAAATCTGCTCCCATCTCTTTTCTTTCCACAATTATAGCGGTTTTCTATGCTTTCCAAAAGAAATCCGGGCAAAATTTAAGGCAAATTTAAGGCAACGCAGATTTTCAATTTATTTTTCAGTGCGTCTTGCTTTTTTTTACAGAATGGTGTTATAATAAACTTCGTCAAATGGGGATATAGCTCAGTTGGGAGAGCGATACGTTCGCAACGTATAGGTCAGGGGTTCGAGTCCCCCTATCTCCATTTTTTCTATACCCAAATTTAAGCTAATCTTAATGGGCACTTCAGTCAGATCTAAGACCTCTGCTTTATCTTAGACTTATCGCAGGACAGCGACAACACATCTGTCCCGGCTAAGAAAGAGAGGTATCCATCATGAACTACGCAATCCAGACAAAAAATCTATGCAAGGAATATAAGGGTGAACTGCGTGTTTCCCACTTAAATTTAAACATACCATCCGGCTGTGTTTACGGTTTTTTAGGTCCGAACGGTGCCGGAAAAAGCACGACCATGAAAATGATGCTAGGACTTGTAAAACCGACCGACGGAGCTGTGCGCATCCTCGGCAAAACCATGAATGAGAAAAACAGACTTACCGTTCTTTCCATGATCGGTTCGCTGATCGAATCACCTGCCTACTACGGACATTTAAGCGGACGGGAAAATCTTGAGATTGCCGCAACATTAAAGGGCGTAAACAAAAAGTCCGTCTCCCATGCCCTTGAAATCGTACATTTAAACGACGTCGGGAATAAGAAGGTAAAACATTACTCGCTCGGCATGAAGCAGCGTCTCGGCATCGCCTGTGCCTTACTCGGAAATCCGAAACTGATCCTGCTTGACGAACCGACAAACGGTCTCGATCCTGCCGGTATTCAGGAGATCCGCGAACTGATCTGCCGCCTCCCGAAACAGTATGGAATGACCGTACTCGTTTCCAGCCACCTGCTGTCTGAGATCGACCAGATGGCGGCCGAAATCGGCATTATCGATCACGGAGAGCTCTTATTTGAAAATTCTCTCCATGTACTGCACGCCCACAGCCAGGAAAGTCTGCATCTGCGCACCTCCGAACCGAAACGCGCGCTTGCCCTGTTAAAGGAGAAGCATGTTCCGGCATCGCTTTCCACCTCCGGGCCGGATCGCAGAGATACTATCCTTTCTCTGCCAATGCTTTCCGACTCTGAGCTTTCCGGCGTTCTACACGCACTGATCACGGATCACATCGAAGTTTTTCGGATCGAAGAATCCAAAAAGAGTCTGGAAGACATCTTCTTAGACCTGACCGGAAGGAGTGTGTGCTTATCATGATCGCAGCTTTTCATACAGAATTGAAAAAAATGCGGCGGCGCCATTTTCCACTGCTGATGCTCTGCCTGTACGGCTTTCTGTTTTTGTGGTGCGCCATGGATTTTCGAAATGTGGATGATGCTGCCCGTGCAAGTGGTTATTTTTCCATGCTTTACAGCCTTCCTACCATCAACACGGTCGTGTTTCCTTTATTTCTCGCGGTACTTGCGAGCCGCATCTGGGACACCGAGCACAAGGGAAACACACTGAAGCTGTTATGTACACTGGAAAAGCGCGGGAATATCTTTTTTGCCAAATCCCTGATCGGAACCCTGCTTTTTGCGGTAACTGCGTGCTTTGAATGCCTGCTTATCCTGTTCTTTGGAAAAAAACTTGCATTCACACAGCCACTTCCGGTCACACATCTGATCAGCTTTTTTGTGACCACTTTTCTGACCGGCACATGCATCTATCTGTTTCAGGAAATCCTTTCGTTTTTCTTTGATAACCAGATCATTCCACTTGCGATCGGTCTGATCGGCTCCTTTTTCGGACTGTTTTCACTGTTTTTTTCGGAAACATTTGCCCAGTTTGTCATCTGGTCCTATTTTTGCCAGCTCGCGACCGTCCACATCAACTGGGATCCTGCGGCGCGCACGGTTTCCTACCTGGAATCACCGCTCTCCACCGGTCATCTGCTCGTTATCCTGATCCTGCTTGTTCTGGCAGGTATCATCGGAACCGCTTTATTTGAAAGAAAGGATGTTTAATATGTTAAGATCATGCATACGCGCAGAACGAAAGAAACTGAGATCCTCTGCCATCTGGCTCCTGTTTCTGATCGTACCTGTTTTTCCCGCCATTATGGGAACCTTTAATTACCTCGGCAATCTTGCCGTCTTAAAAAATGGCTGGTACAGCCTGTGGACCCAGCACACGCTGTTTTATACGGACTTTTTCTATGCTCCTCTGATCGCCGCCTATGCCGCGTATCTCTGGCGCATGGAACATTTAAACCACAACTGGAACTTTCTTATGACCGCGCCGGTTCCATTAAAAGATCTGATCCTGGCAAAATTCATCGTCCTGTTTCAGATGACCGTTTTCACCCAGATCTGGATCGGCATCCTGTTTTTCGTTTGCGGAAAACTCGCCGGTCTGCCCGGTCTGATGCCGCTTTCCTGTATTTTCTGGCTGTTTCGCGGCTGTATCGGAAGTCTCGGGATCATTGCGCTGTCCCTACTACTTTCCATGGTCATCCGGAGTTTTTCCGTTCCGGTCATCCTTGCCCTGTTCGGCAGCATCGTAAGTCTTGGCATAGTTGCAAAGGGCGCCGGCTATTTCTGGCCTTATGCGCTTATGATGCTCGCAATGAACGCGAATTCCGCTACGGATAATATGGCAGGCACTTATGTGCCGTTTCTGTTTTCTGCCGCGCTTTTCCTGTTTTTATTCCTGGAAACCGCCATTTTCCTGTTAAAAAAGAAAGATGTTCACAGCGTTTAACTGCTGCGAACACCTTTCCCTCTCTTATATGCTCTATCTTTCTGCTGTTTTCCAGCTCTACTGCGCCAGATTTTCGTTGCAGAACAGTTCAATGTCATTTTCGATCATTGTGCTGTCGCAGTCTGTTGCAATACCGGATGCAAGCCAGTATGCATACGGATCAGCGTCCTTACTTCTCCTCACCCCGCCGGAATACTTCCATCATCTCCGCTGTCAGCGAGATATCATTGTCGGTCGGCGGCATATTTTCCCTGGTAAACCAGGTCGCCTCTCCGAGCTCGTCCTCCTCTAACGTGATGTCATCCGCTCCATCCAGTTCCGCGAAAAAGCCGACTAAAAGTGTTCCCGTAAATGCCCACGGCTGGTTTTTGTAATAGCGGATGTTCTTGACCGAAAGCCCGACCTCCTCTTTTACTTCCCTTGCCACGGTCTGTTCCAGTGTCTCTCCGATCTCCGAAAAGCCGGCGATCAGCGCGTATTTTTTATAATCACGGTCCGCATATTTTGTAAACAGGATGCGGTCTCTTTCCGGGTCGATCAGACCGATGATGACCGCCGGTGAGATCACCGGATAGACGATCTCTCCGCACTTCGGACAGCGCATTGCGCGCTCCTTTTCATCCGGCTCTAACTGCCCGCCGCATCTTCCGCAAAACTGATGACTCTCCCGCCACTGATACAGATTAAATGCCGTAATGCCCGCAAACGCAAGATGACGCGGCGCGTAGGTACGGAAAATGTTTTTCCTGCACCTGCAAAGCCCCGGTATTTTGTCCACATCCGCATTGCGCAAATAGAAAAATCCGGTGTCATCGATCTGAAAAAGATAGCGGTACTCTGCCTCCTGTTCCCCGATCCGCGCTTTTACCTCTTCAAATGTGAGCATCCATTTATTCTTTTCATCTAACAGCACCTCATTTCCGTCAAAGATCAGCACGATATCCTGCGCCTCCGGTGCGTGCGGTGTAAATTCATTGTGATAAACATGCGGAAAAATATCCTGTATCATATCTGCTTCCTTTCCTCGTCCCCATTACAGAGCCGAAATGCTTCCCGCATCCCGCTCTGATCCGTGGCCGTCAAATAAAAAAAAGTATAAGACCTGCATCATCAGCCAGTGTCTTATACTTCTGTACTCTTTTTTATCGGGCATCCCGCTTTGAATCCGGACCACAAACGTTACCTCCGTAGTTAGCTCGGCCCAGGCGACCTCACGGCACATAAGAGCTCTTACTTAGTGCTGCTTTGTTCCCAACCTGACACGGTTCGTAAGTTCCTATTGCGTAAGACCCAGACTTCAACGCCACTTGCGAAGGGCAGCTTTACAGCCCAAAAACCCGCGGCGGGATATCACCCCAGCTCTAGCGGATTGCTGGTACAGGGTACCGCTACTCCCCCGGCTGCCCGAGTTCTTTTAGTATAACGGTTTTTCATGGGGTTGTCAATTCCTGTTTCGCCTTTTTGTTGCGCACACGCAGCTCCTTAAAAAAGCGGCTTAATATCTCTGAGCACGCTTCCTCAAGCACTCCCCGCTCAAGCTCCACCTGATGATTAAACTCCTGCATCTGAAGCAGATTTAACACCGAGCCGGCGCAGCCCGCTTTGGGGTTCATACATCCGATCACGACCTTTTTCATGCGCGACTGCACGATCGCCCCGGCACACATCTGACATGGCTCTAAAGTCACATACATCGTACAGTCCTCCAGCCTCCAGTCACCGGTCTTTTTGCTGGCTTTTTTTATCGCCGCGATCTCGGCATGCGCCAGCGTGACCTTGTCCGTATTTCTGCGGTTGTAACCACGGGCAATGATCTTTCCGTCCTGCACGATCACGCAGCCGATCGGCACCTCTCCGATCTTATACGCCTTCTTTGCCTGTTTTAGCGCTTCGCGCATGAATTTTTCCTGTTCTTCCACCGGCTCATCCTTCCTTCCCGCACATATTTTTATTTCGCATCGGTCAATATCTGCTATAATAATAACATAGAATTCAAATATAGCAAAATTTACGGAGTAGACCAAACTATGAACCTGATTTATGAGACTGACCGACTGATCTTAAAAGTACTGCGCCCGGAGGCCGCAAAAAAAGTCCTCTGTTTCTATCTGGACAACAAAGAACTTTTTGAAAAATATGAAGCCAGCCGGCCGGACAATTTTTATACCGTAAAATACCAGAAATCCGTTCTGCTATGCGAATATAATCTGACCGTGCAGCTTTCCGCCGTGCGCTTTTATGTGTTTTTAAAAGACGATCCCGACCGGATCATCGGAACCATCTGTTTCCGCGACATCACACGCTCTATCTATGACAGCTGTGAGGTCGGTTATAAATTTGACGAGCGCTTCTGGCACCATGGCTATGCGACGGAAGCTCTGATCGAGGGCATTGATATCATGTTCGGCGATCTCGGTCTGCACCGGATCACTGCATGCGTCATGCCCGGAAATACCCCGTCCATCCGCCTGCTCGAATCCCTCTATTTCAAGTGCGAGGGACTGCTCCGGCAAAACGCCCGGATCCAGGGCGAATGGGCCGACCATTATCTTTACAGTCTCATTCATCCATAAAACGATACCAGTAGCCAAATTGCCCGGTCTTTACCCCGGTGTCCTTTTCCTGCCGGAATTCCGGGAATCCAAAGACCGCCGCAAGCACTTTTTCCTGGTTCTGGTAAATGCCCGGCACGCCGATAAACCACTTTCTCCCGCTCTCATTTTCCACTTTTCCAAGGAGCAGATGGCGGTAATTGAAAAAACCGTGCAGCAAAAAACTGTTGCTGCCGAGATACCAGTATTTCTTTGGCAGTTCCCGCAAATCCTTTAATTCCATGTGGATCCCGGAGATCTCCGGCATATTTTCAAACAGGTTTTTTGCTCCGTACATCCCGTTAAGCTTTTCCCATAAATCCATCCACATATCCCCGGATCGCTGCGTTTCCGGCTGCAGTTCCTCCGTCTGCTGTTCCCGGGATTGCTGTGCCTGCACGCTCTCGACCTGCAATTTCTCCATCTGACCGGATTCCTCCGGCTCCTCTGCTGCGTCCTCCGCCTGCTCCACCGGGATCTCTTTTGTCTCCTCATAGGGCTTAAAGTTTTCCCGGTAGATTGCCTTTTCATCCCACTGGCTCGCAAACATCACCGTATTATCCAAAAAGATGAGAATCCCTTTCATATCCTTCATGCAATAGGGTGTCTCGCCCACTCCATTACAGTTTAACTGGCGCACAAAATCGCCGCAGCCGTTTACCAGCGCGATCTCGCCGATCTCCACGCCGACGATCACCTCATTTTCCCGCACAAAAAGATAGACCGGACACTTCACATTGGTATATCCGGTTCGTTTCAAATGGATCTCCACCTGACAGTAATCGCCCCGGATATCCACCTTGGCAAACCCGACATTCTGGTTTTTGTTATTATTCTCATAAGCATAGATATATGTAACAAATCGCTGCATAAAAGGCCTCCCTGTATCTACTATGTTCTATCCTATTCCGAAAATATTTTATTCATACCTACAATTATTCGCTTTTGCACATGGCAGTTTTTTCCTTACGGTGCTATAATAATTGCCAAAAAGAACGGAGCGATCACATGAACATTCATTATACCATGCACAAAGTCGCAGACCTGCTTGGTATTTCCGCCGACGCGATCCGCCTTTACGAGCAGGAAAACCATACCGTAAAATCCAATATGACCGCACTTCACGACCACACCAAGGATATGCAGAAGATCATCGGTATCATCCAGCAGATCTCCTCACGCACGAATCTGCTCGCGCTAAATGCCACGATCGAGGCAGCCCGTGCCGGGGAAGCCGGAAAAGGCTTTGCCGTTGTCGCGGAGGAGATCCGTATGCTTTCCGAACAGACCAAAGACTCTACGGAAAATATTGAATCGATCATCATCAAGTTAAATGACAACGCGACCGATACCATCACGTCGATGGATACCGTGATGAATGAGATGGAAAAATCTGAGGATATGAATGAAAAGACCAGACTTTTGACAGAGACCAATAAGACGCTCATCGATGACACCAACACGCTTTCCTCAACGAGTGAGGAGATCAGCGCTTCCTCCGAGGAAACCTGCGCGATGTGCTCCCATAACGCAGAACGATTTAAGACGGTAAACAATGTGATCGCAGAACTTACGGCAGACGCCGGTAAGACGAATGTGTTTATTGAGGAATATGACCGTATGCACGCTTCCGGCACAGAAGAAATTCACGAAACCGTAGAACGCACAGCCTAGTTCTTTACTGTGTTTTAGCGTTTTTACACATTGTTCTTTTATATTTTTTGTATTTTTTATGTTTTTTGCACAAAAAGAAGTTGACTTTTCTTAAAACCTGTATTATATTATATGCAGAAACACAAACAAGCCAAACTCCTTAAAAGGATACCTTCCTTTTATTTTATCCTAAACTCCCCAAAAAGAGAGGACGTCACGTCCTCTCTTTTTACTGTCTTTTTTCTTTTTTATTTACCGGGAAATCTTTGTTATGAGATCATTGGATAAAAAGTACGGCGCGTCATCAAACGGATTGATCACGATCCCGTCATTCCCGTTTCGACTGAGCGCAGCTGCTTCCCCAAAGGTCTGCACTGCCGTCTTCTTCGGATGTTTTTCGTCAAAGACATTCTGCCATCTAAGCAGCGCTTCCGGATCCGTAAAGACCGGGATCGCAGAGGTTCCATCCGTGTTTGCCACCGTTGGGAAGGACAGGTTTGTTCCATCCGCAAACACCGCCATCATAAATTTGGCATGCGCGATGCTGTAATGAAACAACCGCAGAAACTCCGGCTCCTTTTCAAACTTCGCGTAACCCGAAAGCAGTCCGCGCAGCTGTGGATTTTCCACCGTTTCCTTCTGCTCCGCCATCTGATCCGGACGGATATTGCTGAGCACGGCAAATCTCTGTATATTTTCCCGCCGCATATTTTCAAAATGCAGAGAAACCATGCAGTTTTCCGCTTCCTCTGCGCCTCTTCCCGGAGCAAGCTCTAACTTATCTACTCTCGCCGCAGCAAGCGGAACGCCGGGATGATACAGATAAACGGCATCTCCCACATGCACCTTTCCGCTCACGGTTCCGACTGCCGCGATCCCGATCTGCCCCATGGAAAAGATCTGCTCTGTCAGAAATATAAACTGTCCCGCCTTCTCACGGTCTTTCTTTCCAAATAATCCCATGTTTCTTTCCCCCCGTATCTTATTTGCTGTTTGCCGGTTCGATACTGATTGATTTTCCTTTGATCTTTACGTTTTTCATCGCCTGAAGCACTTCTTTTCCATATTCACACGGAACTTCAACAAACGTATATTTATCATACATGTCGATCGCGCCGACCAGTTTACCCGGCATTCCGGATTCCCCTGCAAGCGCTCCCAAAATATCGCCCGGTTTTACCTTCTGTTTCTTTCCGATATTGATAAAGAGACGTACCATACCGTCTTCCGCGCCGGTATCACCAAAGTTGTAGTTGGCGTCATCCGCCTCGCTGCTGTCGCCCTCGCCCAGTGCCATTTTAAGGAATGCCGCCGCAATATCCATCGAAGTATAATCCGACTCATTGACCTGTTCATCGATCAGATTGATCATATCTGTCAGATCTTCCTCATCAATGATCTGCTCGATCTTATCCATGATCTTTTCCATCTTGATCTGCGCGACATCTTCGCTGGTCGGGATCGGCTGTGCAAGGATCTTGGTCTTGCAGTAGCGCTGGATATCCTTTAATTTGTATACTTCTTTTCCACGCACAAACGTAAACGCGCGTCCGGTACGGCCTGCACGTCCGGTACGGCCGATACGGTGTACATAGTACTCGTCATCCTGCGGAATGTCAAAGTTGAATACCGCCTCGACATCGTCAACATCGATACCACGCGCCGCCACGTCCGTCGCGATCAGGATCTCGGTCTTGCCGTTTCGGAAACTGTTCATGACACGGTCTCTCTGGGACTGCTTCATATCTCCGTGCAGTCCTTCCGCGAAATATCCCCTGCCCTGCAGTTCGCTCGCGAGCTCATCTACCATACGCTTGGTGTTGCAGAATACGATGGAAAGCTTCGGATCGTAGTAGTCTAACAGTCTGGTCAGCACATCCACCTTATCCTTGCGCTTTACATCATAGTAATACTGATCGATGCTCGGAACGGTGAGTTCCTTTTTTACCACCTTGATCGTTACCGCGTCTTTCTGGTATTTCTTTGTGATATCAAGGATCGCCTTTGGCATGGTTGCGGAAAATAAGACCGTCTGGCGTTCCTCCGGGATATAGGAAAGGATCGTCTCGATATCCTCACGGAATCCCATGTTTAACATCTCATCCGCCTCATCCAGCACAACGGTATGCACATGTTCACAGCGGATCGTTTTTCTGCGCAGATGATCCATGACACGCCCCGGTGTACCGATGATGATCTGTGCGCCGCCTTTTAAGGAACGGATCTGCTTTGTGATATCCTGTCCGCCATATACCGGGAGGATCTTGATCCCGTGCATATATTTGCTCAATTTGCGGATCTCATCCGCCACCTGGATCGCAAGCTCTCTGGTCGGGGAAAGGATAATGACCTGTGTCTTTTTATTGTCCGGATCTACTTTTTCAAGCATCGGGATCCCGAATGCGGCTGTCTTTCCGCTTCCGGTCTGTGCCTGGCCGATCACGTCTCTGCCGCTTAACACAACCGGGATCGCCTGTGCCTGGATCGGAGATGCTTCTTCAAATCCCATATCTTTGATACCGCGCAGAATCTGCGGGCTTAATTCTAATTCATCAAACCTTAATGTCTCCATTTATTTCCTTTCTTTCATCAAAAAAAGCTGCTATACAATCTACAAAGTTACCAAGGATTGCACAACAGCCCATAACTCTACATGTCGTTGCTATCATAGCAGAGGTATCTTTAATTGTCAAACGGTATTTCTGTGACCTGACGCACCAGCGCCAGGGATTCCTCCGTCTGTATCAGCGCCTCTTTTTCCCTCCGCGTCAGCTTTTTTATGGCAGCCTCCCGTTTCATTGCCGCCTCTTTCGTATCCGAGATCTCCAGATACACCAGCTTTAGCGGCCCACGGCCTTTCGTGTATTTGGCTCCCTTTCCACTGTTGTGCGCCCGGATGCGTTTGCGGATCTGATTCGTCCATCCGGTGTAATACGTCCCGTCCGCGCACAAAAGCATATAGGTATAATTTTTTATTTCTTCTTTCATAGACTTTCCAAAACCTTCATAAAACATACGGGCATACGATTTTATGTACACGGGATTGCATCTGCCATCCCGCTCTATAGAAAGCAATCGATAAACCGGTAGTTAAACCTGATCTTTCCTGTTGTACTTCTTCTGGTAAAAAGAGATTCGATTGCGAATTTTTAAATCCCGTCTTACCATATTATACGAAAGAATCGCTTTTCGGTTCCTGTCCGTAGATCGTTCCTTCTTTTTCTCCGAAAGCGCCGATGCTTACGTTGCTTCGCTTCTGCTTTTTCACCTGATACAGCATTCCATCCGCCGTATGTAAAAAATCCCAGATCTTTCCATCCTCGCGCGGGACATCCAAACAGATGCCCTGTGAGATCGTGACATACTCCGCCGCCGGGAAACAGCTGTGCTCCAGTCTCAGATTTATAATGCTTTCCCGCAGCTGAAGCGCCAGTTCCAGTACTTTTTCCCTGGTGCAGCCCTCGTAGATCAATATAAATTCGTCCCCGCCGTAACGCGCACCGAAGATACCGCTTTGCCGCATCAGATCCCGGATGCAGTCGGCGATATGACGGATACTGTCGTCCCCTGCCTGATGTCCGTAATGATCGTTATACTGTTTAAAGTAATCAATGTCAAGAATCTCCACGGCAAGCGGCGTCTGCTCCCGCATTGCGCGCTGAAACGCCTCTTCCGCGTAATCGTTCAGCCGGAAACGGTTGTACATGCCGGTCAGCGCATCCGTCTCCGAGCGTTTCTGCAAGATACGGTTCTGCTCTTCCATGGCTTTCCGCTGTTTTGCCGTCTCCTCTAAGGATTTTCGGATATTTAACATGCTGAGCACCGTGTAACGGTTTTCGTTTTCCATCAGTTCTGCCAGCTCAAAATATTGCGCCGCCGCCTCTTTGTAATGCTCCGTCTCACCCTTCACCTTGTAATAACGGATCTTTAACGCCAGAAGCTGTCTGCGGATATGGGTGATCCCCGCTTTTGTCGCAAGCTCCTCCATGGAAGATAGCACCGCGAGGAAATCCTCACTTTTTCCGATCAGGAAAAGCATTTCGCAGTACGCGTAAAGATCATCGAACACCGAGAGAAATTCCATCGGCTGCTCCATCATCCCACGGATCTGTTCAATGCAGTCGTCCCTGCTTTTTGTGTGTCCCATGGAATTGTAACAGCGCGCCTTAAAACAGCAAAGTGCGATCTCCTCGATCTTTCCGAGTCTGTCCTTGCAATCCACCTCGGCTTTTTGGATGTAATACGCCGCTTTTTCCGGAAACTCCCGGTACAGGTAAGTATTTCCGATCCCAATATAATAGGTAAGAAGATAACTGAAATACTCCGGTGACATCTTGGTCTTACAAAGCGTCTGATAGCCGATCTCATAGTACTGCTGCGCCTGACTGTACTCCCCGAGCCGGTTGTAGAGCGTGCCGATGTTCATATTCACGATGATCCCGACATCCTGCATGTAATATTTTTCACAATAGGAGAGCGCGCTTAAGTAATAGTCCATCGCAAGCGGCGCGTTTCCACGGTTTGCGGATGTGATCGCAAGCAGATTGTAACTGCGCGAAAGAAGCTCCCACTGTCCGCTCCGGTCGAGATACGCAAGCGCGACAGACAGACTTTCAAAGAGTTTGTCCACGTTGTTCAATATGTAATAGGCTTCCCCCATGTAATAGGCGGAGAAGCCGAGTAATGTTTCATCTTTGGTCTTTCTTGCGTACTCATATAAATTTTTACAATAGTATAATGTTTTTTCCGCATCGATCCCACGGTTTCCAAGTGCGCTGCGGATCCAGTCCTGCACCTGTCCGTTCTGACTGAGTGACTCCATATGTCCCTCCTTATTCTATATCCTGATGTCGTTCATTATACTATAATTTTTCGAAAATCAAAATGATTGTACCTGATTTTATTCAAAAAACGTGATCGGATCAATGGTCTCTTCCCCGTGGCGCAACGCGAAATAAAGGTTGCTGCCCTCAACGGAATAGTATTTGGTCGGCTCACTGACATAGCCGAGCACATCGCCCGCCTCCACATAAGCGCCCGCATGGAACGGAACTTCTTTTAACTGACCGTAAACGGCGGAATAGCCGTTGCCGAGATCCATCGTTACCGTGCATCCGGTCTCCTCGTTTGTGGAAATATCCGTAATGATGCCGTCAGCCGCGCAGGTCACCTTGTCATTGACCTCACCGGCAATGATGACCGCCGGATTGTAACGATAGGAATCGAGCGTCGCGTAATAGACGGTCTGATCCATACTGTAATTCATGATCACATTTCCCTGAAGCGGCCAGAGCAGTTCGGAGCTCTCCGAAAAATTTAACTCTGCCGTGGTCGTTCCGGTCGGAACCGCCGCCTCTGCCTCTTCTTCCACAGACTCCGTCTCCACGTCCGTTTCCACGGAAGGCATGACCTGCTCGGTCTGTGGTTCACTCACTTCCGGAAGCAGGATATTGGAAACATCCTCTGCCGGTTCCACTTCGGTTTCTTCCTCTGTCACATATTTTTCGCCATCCGGCTCTGCCTTCTGCTCATACTGCTCATTCCGATTCGTCTGCTCCGAAACGTAAATTCCTGTCATTCCCGCCGCCGCAACGACCATAAGCCCCGCCGCAAACATAAACTGTTTCTGTTTTAAAAATTTTCTCCATTTATCCTTTCTCATATCATCACCATCCATAGTCTTATTTTCTATGTATAGTGTTGACGTATTTTTACTTTTTATTCTGTTATTTCGATATTTGGAAAATAATATTTTAAAATTTCCACGCAGTCCTTCCCGTCCTTCGCGAGTTCGTTGGCTCCCCACTGGGATAATCCGTAGCCGTGTCCGAGACCTTTCGTGACAACACGCACCCGTCCGTCCACTTCCGCGATCGTAAAACACGCCGAGGCAAGCCCGAATCTGTCCCGGAACTCATCCCCGGATACCGTCGTGCCGCAGACCGTCACCGAAGTCACATAACCGCCGTCATCCCTGCCGTCGATCGCGATCTGTGAGACCGGATCCGTCTCCTGAAATGCCGCATTCGGAAATATCTGCTCTAATTGTGCCAGAAATTCCGTTTTTTCAAAATAAATCACTTTCAGATAATCTTCTGACGGAAGATCCGCCTGACTGTCCACGCCGGTCAGATAAGGAAGTTCTGCCACAGTCCTTGTCTTTCCCGCGCTGGCTGCATGGTAGGGCAGCATCAGCGTGGTATTGTCGCCGTAAGATACCGTGATATCTGCCGTGTCATCCACTGCGTCCGCAAGGATCTGATAATCCGTGGCAAAGTTTTTCTCGCCGAACGCCGCCATCATCTCCTGGACGGAAAGTCCGCTCTCCGGCTCCCTGCCCGCCGCCACGGCATAGTCATAATTTGCGCGCGCGATCACTGCCTGCGCACGGATTGCCTCGCGCTCGCTGTCTACATGGATCTCTTTTGCCAGAATGGCGATCAGCTGTTCCCGTTCCTTTGGCATACTGCCCTGTGCCATCACCGCAGTCTCGGTAGCTGTCTCATAGACCGACTCCCCCGCAACCGGTGTCCCCTGAAAAAACACGGTCACGATATAGGGAAACAGAAATAAAAAGATTACGAGCGACAGCATGATTTTTATTTTTTCTTTCACTTTATGATCCCACCTTGTCCGTTTATTTTATGCATGGGATCTGTTTTTATGCTGTCGCTCTGCCAAATTACATTTTCTTTAAGATGATATTGCTCAGTTCGGCGAACTGTGCGAGTGAGAGCGCTTCGCCGCGGATCGTGACCGGAACGCCAAGCTCTGTGATACTCTCTTCGATCACTTCTTTGGAAAGCGTGAGCTCCCCGGAATTTTTCAGTCCGTTCGCGAGCGTTTTTCTGCGCTGGTTGAACGACGCACGGATAATACGGAACATCAGCTTTTCGTCCTCCACCTGTACCGGCGGCTCCTTGTGTCTGGTCAGACGGATGACCGCGGAACCGACCTTCGGGCGCGGCATAAAGCAGTTTGGCGGTACGATCGCAACAATCTCCGGTGCTGCGTAATACTGCACTGCCAGTGAGAGCGCGCCATAGTCCTTGGTGCCCGGGCCGACCTGCATGCGGTCTGCCACTTCCTTTTGCACCATGACGGTGATGGAATCGATCGGCACATGGCTTTCAAACAGTCCCATGATGATCGGCGTCGTGATATAATAAGGGAGATTCGCAACGACCTTGATCGGTCTGCCTCCATTTTTCTCATCTGCCAGTTTTCTAATATCTACCTTTAAAATATCCTGGTTTATGATCTCCACATTGTCATACGCCCCCAGCGTATCGCCGAGGATCGGGATCAGGTTTTTGTCGATCTCCACTGCCGCCACTGCCCGTGCGTGCTCACACAGATACTGTGTCATCGTGCCGATCCCCGGTCCGATCTCAAGGACAAAATCATCCTTTGTCACATCTGCCGCCGCAATGATCTTTTCGAGTACATGCGTATCGATCAGAAAGTTCTGTCCAAATTTTTTCTGAAAATTAAAATGATATTTCTGCAGAACCTCTATCGTATTCTGCGGAATCCCAAGTGTTGCCATACGTTTTCCTTCCTTATTCTTCTATACCAAGCATAAATTTGTTCACAACGTGACAGACGCCGTCCTCATCATTGGAATAGGTGATAAAGTCTGCCGCTTCTTTTACCTCTTTTTGCGCATTTTCCATTGCCACGCCAAGCCCGGCGAACCGGATCATGGAGAGATCGTTAAATCCGTCGCCACAACAGATCATGTGGGACTTGTCCTCGCCGAGAAACGCGAGCAGCTTTCCAAGGGAGTATGCCTTGTCGATCTCCGGCGGCATGATCTCAAGGAAAAACGGTTCGGAACGGAAAATATTGAGCCGCGCGCCAAACTGTTCCCGCAGCTCTTTCTGTGCGTCAAAGATCTGTTTCGGTTCCCCGGTCATTAAGAATTTGTTTTCCGGGAAATCAATGTACTCCACAAAATTGTGAACCTCCTGCGTCGGCAGATGGTTGATCTTCGCCTCAAGCTCACTGTATTTGTCTTTTCCGTTTCCGAGCACGATCCCGGATTCCGTGTAGGATAAGATACCGATATTCATTTTTACCGCGTAATCATAGAGATGCTTTACATACTCTTCCGGAACGGTCTTATTGTAAACGACTTCTTTTGTCCTGCAGTTGATGATCTTTGCGCCGTTAAAAGAAAGGATATATCCGCCGTATTTTTCCAGCTCAAGCTCCTCCGCCAGCGGCAGTACGCCGGGTGTCGGTCTTCCGCTCGCAAGCACTACGGTCTTTCCCTCTTTCTGGATCCGCATCAGCGCTTCTTTTGTTTTCAGTGTGATCTCTTTTTTTGAATTGGTCAGTGTTCCGTCCAAATCCAGCACTATAATCTGATAAGCCATATTTTTTCTCTCTTTCGGAATTTCCTTATTTTATACCTGATTTTATTTCATATTTTACCATGTAAGTAAATATATCATACTCTGCGGCGAAAAGGAATCATTTCCCGCGCGCATCCTGTTTTTCGTACTGCGCCGCCGCCTCCACAAAATGCCGCGCAAACGCCGGGTTGGACGGATAGTACAGATGTGGGAAGCCCATATAGCAGGTGTCCGTCTCATGCACACAGTCCCAGCTTTTGCCGGAAACCGGCTTTTTCGCCACACAGTCCGCTCCGTTATCCTCACTGTCGTAATAATGAAATTCATGACCGAGGATACGCGCGCCCTCATTTAGAAAATGCGGCTGTCTTTCCCGGACTTCCACATAGCCGAACCGCACGAGTTTTCCCTTGTATACACATTCTTTTGGCAGAACACCGCACATCGCATGGGAAACGCCATTTTCATCGACCAGTGCGCTGTGCAGATACATAAACCCTCCACATTCCGCGATTACGGGCATCTTTTTTTCCACGGCGTTTTGAACCGCCTTTCGCATTGCCGCATTTTTTTCCAGATCCGCCGCGAAAAGCTCCGGATAGCCGCCGCCCAGGATCAGTCCCGCGATCCCCTCCGGCAGTTTTTCGTCCGACAGCGGGGAAAACGGGATGAACTCCGCCCCGTATTCCTCCAGCAGCCGCAGGTTGTCCTCATAATAAAAACAGAATGCCGCGTCTTTTGCGATCCCGATCCTTACCGCCTGCTTCGCCTTTTCCCTTTTGGCTTCGCGAACCGGAAACGCCTCTGTTTTTTCCCGCGCTGCGGCAAGGATCTTTTCCAAAGAAATGTGCTCCGAAAAAAGTTCGCCCGCCCGCTTTGTCTGCGCCTTTAAATCGGCGATCTCCTGTGGCATTTTAAGCCCCAGATGGCGGCTCTCGATCTTTAGATCTTTCACATTTGGGAAAAATCCAAACACCGGGACGTTTAATTCTTCCTCGATCACCGGCGCGATCGTCTGATAAAAGCTCTCCGACACGCGGTTTAGAATGACACCGCAGATCCGTTTTTCCACATCATAATGCAAGAATCCGGCTATGAGCGGAAGCAGGGAACGCCCCATGCCGTGGGCATCCACGATCAGAACGACCGGCATTTTTAACGTACACGCGAGATCATAGGCACTCCCCTCCGCCTTAATGCCGCCAAGTCCGTCATAAAGTCCCATCACGCCTTCCACGACGGAAATGTCACAGGTTGCTTCACCTGCCGCAAAAAGCTCGCGCACCCCGTTTTTATCCGAGAAAAAAGTGTCCAGATTCCTTGATGGCACACCGATCACTTTCTGGTGGAACATCGGGTCGATGTAATCCGGCCCGCACTTAAACGCGCGCACGGAAAGCCCCCTGCTTTTTAACGCTTCCAAAAGCGCGCAGGTAAGCGTGGTCTTTCCACTGCCGCTCTTCGCCGCGGCGATCAGGATCCTTGGCGGATTCAGTGTTCTAACGTCTTCTTTCCTCATAAAACCTCTTTCTTTTCCTATATGTCCAGTGGATTTTTACAAAACTTCCACTCTACATCTGCATCGTACATAAATACACCGGATTTTCCGCCTGCATCAGATGGTAGTTCCCGACGGCTTTCGCGCGGCTCACCTGCAATGCCACGACCTCCGACTGTGCGACTTCCGTTTCTTTTAGGAGTGCCGTGATCTCCGAAACGGTCTCCAGACTGATCGCAGTGATGACAATGCGGATATGCGGATTTTTTTCTCTTAATACGTTTATGATCTCACGCAGGTTTCCACTGCTGCCGCCGATAAACGCATGGGTCGGCACCGGCAGTTCTTTTAATGCGTCCGGCGCTTTTCCGTGAACGACCGTGATATTTTTTAAATGAAATTTTGCCCGGTTCTGTTCGATCAGCGCCACGGCTTCTTCCTTTTGTTCCACTGCAAAGACATGGAGCTTTGCGGAACGTGCGGCTGCCTCCACTGCGATCGAGCCGGTTCCGCTTCCGATATCATAGACCACGGAATTTTCCGTCAGATGGAGCTTGCATATCGCGACTTCACGCACTTCCTCTTTTGTCATCGGTACTTTTCCTCGGATAAACAGATCATCCGCCTTTTCCGGCGCAAGGTATCGATCCGCACAGGAAGCATTCTGCACCGCGCAGATATAGAGCCCTTCCTCCGTCACCTGTTCACACGCTTCCGGCGTGAGCGTGTCGATCTTCTGTTCCGGATAAGAGAGCTGGTAGCCGACTTTTACCGTACAGTCAGAAAGACCTGCCTCCTTTAATACCGCTCCGATCTGCCGGATGTCTTTCGCTCCGGAGACTAAGAGGATCGTTTTTTCATGGCAGCGCACAGCCTCTGCCACTTCCGCTTCCCATACATCCCTGCCGCCTTTTCCATGAATGCTCAGTATCTTGGCGTCCTGCCAGTTCATGCCGCAGGCAGCCGCAAAACAGGACACCGACGAGATCCCGGGCTGTATGCGGATGGAGATTTCTTCCGTTCTCTCTTTCTTCCACGCAGTCAGCTTCTGATACAGCTTTTCACATCCGCTGTAAAATCCGCTGTCACCGGAAAAAAGGATGACTGCGCGCACGGTCTCTCCCGCCGCCTGATCCAGCGCATCGGAAAGCACCGGAATGATGTCTTCTGCCAGATAATACGGAAGCGTTTCTTTTTTCGCGTGAAGTCCGGCGAGCAGCCGCTTCGCGCCAAAGAGATAATCCGCCTTTTCCATGGCATCCTGCGTCTCCACGGTGCGCGTTCCCATTTCTCCCATGCCCGCTCCCGCAAGCACAATATCCATTCTGTTTTTAACCGGGATTGATACTCCCGTCAGTTCTTCCAGCTTGCGGCACACCGCAAGAAATGTCATCCCCGGCTCTTTCTCCGGATTTCCGATCACGCAGAGTGTGATCCCGGCATGCGCTGCCGCCTCTGCTTTTTCCTGGAATCCGCCCGTGATCCCGCTCTCTTTTGTGACCAGATAGCGGATATCATACGCATGGATAAACGCCAGATTCATTTCCTCTGAAAAAGGCCCCTGCAGCGCAAGGATCTGTCTGCCTTCCAGTTCTTCCTTTTTGCAAAGCGCAAGGCTTTCCATCCCCGGCAGCACCCGCACATAAAGTCTCTTTTTTAATTCCGGCTCCGCACAGTAGACCGAAAGTTCCTTGCTTCCGGTCGTAAGCAGGATGTTTCCCGTTCCGCCCTTTTTTATCTCTTCCTGCAATGCCTTCGCGCATGCGTGGCTGTCCGAAAACCAGAGCTCGCGCTCCCCTCCATCCAACGCGGGAACAGCGGCTCCTTTGGTTTCCCGCTTTAACCGAAAATAAGGCAGCCCACTTTCGCGCGCACTGCCTTTTATATTTTTGGAAACCTCCGTCGCAAACGGATGTGTCGCATCCACGACCGCAAGAAATGCACCGCTTTCCATAAGCCCGCGCATTTCCTCTGTATTCATTCTGCCCTGACGTACCGTAATACCTAAAAGCTCCGGCATCACTTCTTTACCATACTCGGTCGCCACGCAGACCACTGCCTCGATTTTTGCCCCGGAAAGCGCCATTGCCAGTTTTCTGCCTTCGGTCGTCCCGGAAAAGATCAGCACTTTTTTCATAGGCGGTATCCCCGCTTTGTCACCAGTTTTCCATCCATGATCTGTGACTGTGAATTGCCGATATAGACCGTTGTAAACATGTTGACCTCACGTTCCCGCAGTTCTTTTAGGGTACACACCGAGATCTTCTCGCCCTCGCGCCCGATATTTTCCACATAACCGCAGGCGCGTGTCTCCTCCATATGCGGCAGGAGAATGTCGCAGGCGCGCTTCAGATAATCCGCACGCTTATGGCTTGACGGATTGTAGATCGCAATCGCGAAATCTCCCTGTGCCGCCGCGACAAGACGCTTTTCGATCTGTTCCCACGGTGTCAGAAGATCACTCAGACTGATGACGCAGAAATCATGATTGAGCGGCGCGCCAAGTCTCGCAGCCCCGCTGTTTGCCGCTGTGATCCCGGGGATCACGGTAAGTTCACAGTCCGGATATCCGACTCCGATCTCATACATCAGCGACGCCAGCCCATATACACCCGCATCTCCGCTGCATACAAGTGCCACCTGTTTTCCTGCCATGGCGTTTTCAAAACACAGCTTGCAGCGCTCGATCTCCTGTTTCATCGGTGTCGATAACAGTTCCTTTTCCTTAAAACGCTCGCCAAGCAACTTTAAGTACACCGGATAACCCACGATCACATCGCTTTCTTCCAGCGCGGCGATCGCCTGTCCGGTCATCTGCTCCTCCGCGCCCGGTCCCATTCCTACGATATAAATATTATGCTTCATCTGTCCGCTCCTTTATTTATTACATACGCACATTATACCATAGTTTTGCTCTCTGCCCCACAGAAATGATTTCTGATATTCCGCAAGAATGCGCCCGTCACTTTCGATCACATATAAGCCAATATAAAGATCCTCGCCCTTTTCTGCGGAAGCTGCAGTACCGTCACGGTATGTGTCTCCTTCGCCAGTGCCTAGAATTTCTCTAGGATCTTATCATTTTCCTTTACCGCGGCAAGGAAATCAAACGTTTCCAGATAATAGCCGCAGGTCCAGAGTTCCGGGAAAACGATAAAAGGGAGCCGGAAAATTTCCGACTCCTTTCTTCTATGCGCCATAATGTGGACTCTGTCATACATCAAAATCTTTTAACAGCAGATGCAGGATCCGATACAGCTCTTTTGCGTCTTTTTCATCGAGCGCTACGCATCCTCTCATCTTTCTGATCCCGCCTTCTTGCCACCATTCCCTTTTGTTCCAGTCTTTTTAACAGCGGTGTCAGTGTTCCCGAATCGAGATACAGTTTTTTCCCGAGATCTTTCACATTGATCTCTTTTTCCTCCCACAATACCATCATCGCAATATACTGCGTATAGGTCAGATCCAGCTCATCCAGAAACGGTTTATATCTTCTTACGATCTCCTTTGCGCATGCATACAGGGGAAAACAGATCTGATTGTCCAGTTTTATCGCATCAACATGAATCAGTTGTGTTAAATTTACATAAACATCATTTTTCTTTTTATTTATTTTATTTAAGAGCCTGAAAGTGCTGAGAAATAAAGGATCTTTATTTAAAACTATGTACTTTTTAGGAAGAAGATATGTACTTTTGCGTAGCAAGTCATGTACATCCGTGTAGTAAGTCATGTACTTTTGGGGAGTTTTTTGACAAGTAAAACATGTACTTTTTAGGAAAAAGATGTGTACTTTCATGTAGTAAGATATGTACTTTTGGGGAAAAGTATGTACTCTTTAGGAGTTTTTTGCTCATAAGATTCCTTTAAACAGCTATTTTTAAAAAAATGTTTACTGGAAGAGACTTAAAAATATAGCAAATTCCTTTTTTGCACATAACTTCTGTACAAATAGGGAGCAATTTTTCATAAACTTCTGTACTTTTTAGGAGCAAATAACATTTTTATTATGTAACTCATGTACTTTTTAGGAGTAAGTATGTACTTTTTAGGGGCAATACCCGCTTATTAATATATAACTTCTGTACTTTTTAGGAGTTTTTTGCTCATAAAGGTCCTTTAATCCGTTTATTTTTGCAAACTTCTGTATAAAAAGGCGTTTCTCAAATAAACTTCTGTACTTTTTAGGAGCAATATTTTCTTATCAATATATAACTTCTGTACTTTTTAGGAGTATACACTTATTTAGTACACCAAACAAAGTTTTCATGTACAAATCGGGAGTTTTTCATGTACAAATTGGGAGCTTTTTTATTGACATCATATCAGATCTACTTTACAATACAAATCATGTACAAATTAGGAGTTTCTTAAATCAGAGCAAAAAACGGAAAGGAGAAAAGCAGGATTTCGGTAATATCGTTCTGCTGTTACCTGTATGGAAAATACCAAAGATATTATACTGCGCAAAGAACGCGAAAATTTTACGAAAAGCAATTTCCTGATTTCGTGTAAATATAAATCTTCTTTGTTGGAAAATAAACTCATGGTTATATCATTATCACGAGCAGATGAGTTAAAAAAAGATCCTGAGAATGGAATCTTATACCAACAAATAAAAGTCAGTGAAATAAAAAAAGAGCTTGGCTGTAATGGCGGAAGCTTTTACTCCAATCTGGCTAACGCCGCAGAATCTATGACATCAAAGTCAATCGGTGTGTTTGATCCAGAAAACAAGATGTTTGACTATATGTCTATTATAATTCGTGCTCATTGCGAAAAAGGCATATTTACAATAGAGTATAACCCTCGTATAGCAGAATACATACAAAACATAAAACAAAATTTTACCTCTTTACCGAAAAAGATCATGCTGTCCTTTCGTTCTGTATATGCCTTTAGAATATATGAAGTCCTTCGTTCGAAATGCTATTATGGAAAAAAAGACATTAAGACTGACAATGATGTATTCGAGATACCATTTCTCCTTTCGGAACTAAAATTGCAGATCGGAGTTGTAAATTCAAATCTTGATAAAGTACGAAACATACTTAATAAATCTAAGAACCCGGATTATGATTATGCTGTAGAGGCATCTCCTGAAAAAGTTTTAGAAAAATGGAGTGAATTTAAAAGAAAAGCATTAGATCCATCGATTAATGAAATTAATGAGAAAACAGATATGGAAGTTTCTTACGATACAGAAAGATCTGGACGCGGAGGAAAAGTCCACAAAATCATTTTTTATGTAAAATATAAAGCTATTACAGAAGCTGCGCTTGATGGTACGGATACGAAGCCTGAACTCACCCAAGAACAAAAAGATGAAATCGTAGATATCGTCTCGGATCTTATTGAGGAACCAGTAAAAACAAAAGATATCCGTGCTATCTGCGAATCTGCACACTATGATGTGGAAAAAGTAAAAACCGCATACGCTGTTTTAAAAAAGTCTACCGGTGTAGAGTCAATTGTCGGTTTTATGATTTCAGCGATAAAAAACGGATACGATCTTCCGGTACCTACAAAAGAAAAAAAGGAAACCAAGAATAAGTTTAATAATTTTGAACAACGGGAATATTCGAAAGAATTTTGGGATGGTATGGAACGAAAAAGATATGAAAAAGGCGAAGAAACACAAGAAGAAAAAGACAAGCCCTAAGATTAGGACTTGTCTCAGATTGTAGTAAAAGTCCAAACGTCAATTCCTGCACCAAGGGGAAGGACTGCCTAAAAACGTATACACTTATTGCTCCGTGTATCATAAACCATAATCTTTGCGAATGTCAGCAAAGGCTTTTTTCGCATTTTTTGTTTGTCCAGTCTGCATATCCGCATATCCTTTCTCCAATTCTTCATGAAACTCTGCCTCGGATAATGTGCTGATGTCAACCGGTCTTGCAAATGAAAGTTTTACTTCATCCAGAATACTTTCTGATTTGTCTTTGATATCCTGTTCAATCCTTGTATATGAATTTGTTGATCTTATAGCCATTGAAGATATCTCCTTTCAAAAATAGCGTTTCCTCTTATCTTCATTATGTTCAAATTTCAAAACAATATCAATACTGATTTCATATCTCTATCATCATGCTCTGTCATCTTATGGATCACTGTAAACAAAATCTTTTCCTCCCAACCAACCAGTACTCATTCTGCGCATACTCTGCTATAATAATCTCATCTATTCATCCAAAGGAGCATACACAAAATGAACGTTGTTATCGCAATCGATTCTTTCAAAGGAAGCCTGACATCCATGGAAGCAGGCAAAAGCGCCGCTGACGGAATAAAGAAGGTCCATCCGGACGCCGAAGTTGCGGTCTGCCCTCTTGCGGACGGAGGCGAAGGAACGGTAGAAGCCCTCACCGCCGGATGCGGCGGAATATTCACCGAGGTTACCGTTACCGGCCCGCTGGGGAAACCGGTCTCCTGCCGCTACGGCATTCTCGAAGAAAGCCAAACCGCGATCATCGAAATGTCCGGTGCCGCCGGGATCACGTTGATCTCCTCGAACGAGCGAAATCCGCTTGCCACAACAACCTACGGTGTCGGCGAGGTCATCCGGGATGCGGTAGGACGCGGATGCAGACATTTCGTCGTCGGGATCGGCGGAAGCGCCACCAACGATGGCGGGATTGGCATGCTTCAGGCACTTGGATTCGGATTTCTGGACAAAAACGGCAGACAGATCCGCCTCGGTGCCTCCGGTCTCGCCGACCTTTGTACGATCACCGATGATAACGTTCTCCCGGAGCTTTCGGAATGCACCTTCCGCGTTGCCTGTGATGTGACCAATCCGCTCTGCGGCGAACATGGATGCAGTGCCGTGTTCGGGCCGCAGAAAGGCGCTACTCCCACGATGATCGACCAGATGGATCACTGGCTCTCCGGCTATGCTGCGCTCGCCGGGAAGAAATACCCAAAAGCCGATCCATGTCATGCAGGCGCAGGCGCTGCCGGCGGTCTCGGCTTCGCGTTCCTCACCTTTTTAAACGCGACCCTGGAATCCGGAATCCAGATCGTCCTGGATGAAACGCATCTGTCCGACCACATCAAAAAGGCTGATATCGTGATCACCGGCGAAGGATGTCTGGACGGGCAGACCGTCATGGGAAAGGCTCCGATCGGCGTGGCAGGGATTGCAAAATCCTTCGGCAAACCGGTCATTGCCTTTTCCGGCTGTGTCACCCAAGAGGCTTACACCTGCAATGCGGCAGGGATCGACGCCTTTTTCCCGATCCAGCGGGGCGCAGTCTCTTTAGCGGATGCCATGAATAAAAAAAATGCCGCAGAAAATCTCTGCGACACTGTAGAACAGGTCTTCCGGCTGATCAGGACTTTTTCCGTTTAACCGTCTCAAGCCCGGAGCAGACCTTATCCGCATAGCAGACCAGCCAGCTCTCCCGGTACTTTGGCGGTCTGATATTTAACGGAAACATATGGCATGCGATGATATCACGCTCGATCTCGTTCAGTTTAAAATCTTCGAGCGCGTTTTCAAGCGCTTTTCTCGCGTGATGAAATCCATGCCATTTGTGGGAATCATCCTTTTCATGCCAGTCATACAAGAAATGATCATGGAGCAGCGCTCCGCGGATCAACGCTTTCTCATCGACCGGAATATGCATTTTCCACGCAAGATAAAAGCTGTAATGGGCAACCGAGACACTGTGCCGGAAAACACTCGTACAGCCGTGCTGCATATATCTGCCCGATTCGAGCATCCTCGAATTTTTACACACCTTTTCCAACTCCTGTTTAAAAAACGCTTCCTTCTCCGCCGGCAGCTTCTTTGTCATCTGACCACCTCATTCCCATAGAACCGCTCCAGCACTGCATGAAACTCCTCCGGCACATCCATGTTGACGCAATGGCCGGCTCCCTTTAAAATCACCACTTCCCCCTGCGGTTCATCCGCCTTCCAGTTCCAGACCGCCTGTTTCTCCATCGGGATATCATATTCCCCACACCCGATGATGAGCGGATAGTTTCGCTCCCTTTTCGGATGCACATTGACCATGTGTCCGAGCCCTGCAAGATAGCGGAAGGAACTTTTCGGAAAATGACTGTTCATCTCGTAAAACGCGTCCTGCGCCTCTTTCGTGTACGCGGATACCTTCTTATTCTCTTTCGCGAACCATCTGACCGAGACGAGCGCCCGGAGCATCATGCGCATCTGTTCTCCCGCGTTTTCCTTTTGCATGGTCATATCAAAATTATTGATATTATAGCCGCCAAAACAGGCGAGGGAACTTACATACTCCGGGTAATAGTTCGCAAAATCCTGTGCAAGCACCGCCCCAAGCGAGATCCCGACCAGATGTATCTTTTCGATCTTTTCCGCATCCAGTATTTCCCGGATCCAGACAGACATCTTCTCGATGCCGTCGCCTTTTTTCGTTTTCCGCGACTGTCCATGTCCGATGATATCCAAAAGAAGAATATTATACTGCCCTCCGAAATCTTCCACCTGCCGCGCAAACATATTGTGATCGACAAACGCCGCATGCAAAAACAGGATCCACTCCCGTTTTTCGCCGCCGCTTATATAATATACGATCGGTGATTTTTCCAGTTTCCGTTCTTCCATGCGTCTCTCCCTCTTTTGCACACGCCATGCTCTTTTCCAGGCTGTTTTTCCGTTTCCATAAAAAAACAGAGATGATAAGGATCTCTGCTTCCTGTCATCTCTGTCATCATAGCATATTTTTACTTTTCCGGGAACATCTTTCCAAAGATCATGCGCACCAACGGGCCTGCAAAAAAGATCTGCCAGCAGAGCGCCATCGGGAAATTGAGCGCCGTGGTCTGGATCCAGTTCGGGATCAGGGACGCATTCACTCCTTTAAAAAGCGCGGTCGCCACAAAGCTCATCATCGGGCACATCACACAGACCGTCATCGCAGAGATCGCAAGGATCACGAAGATCAGCTTATCCTCGCCCGGTGTCACAAAGCGGAACGCGAGCTTCTTTGCGAGCGGGCCTGCAAGAAACATTTCAAGCACAAATGCGACAAGCCCCATAAGCCACAGTTCACCGAACGCGAGCACAAATGCTTTTCCAGTCACTCCGCCCATGTCCATGGAAATATTGTATACCACCATCGCGTATACCATCACAAGTACCATCATAATCGTAAAAATAACATCCTGAAATTTTGTCTTTGGCATTTTTTTCCTCCTCTTCTGGCACAAAAAATAGTGAGACCTACGCAAATTTATAACTTTCATTTGATTATATGCGTATAATCTCACTACCATTTTCATCTGAGCCATTATGTAATTTTTTATTTCGTAGGTCATTATAGCGCAGATATTCCGCACGCGTAAGCCCTTTTTTCTTTTTCTACAAACGTGTAGAACAGCCGCGTATGATCGAACGGTTCTTTGGTTAATTTGCCTTTTTTTCCATCACCTTGCAAAAAATGACTGCCGCCACGGTGCTCGCTATGGTCGCCACCATGCCAGGTCCGACGATCGCCGCCGGATTTCCGCTTCCGTACTGGCTGCGGTACGCAATGATGTTTACCGGAATGAGCTGTAACGAAGATATGTTTAAGATCAAAAAAGTACACATCTCCTTTGACGCCACGCCGTCCCTGCTTTTCTTCTTTCCATTCTGAAGTCCCCGTAGCTCTTCCATCGCCTTTAAGCCCGCCGGTGTTGCCGCCCAGCCAAGCCCGAAGACGTTCGCGATAAAATTGGTCGCTATGTACTGAAATGCCTTATGTCCTTTCGGAATTCCCGGAAACAGAAAACGCAGATAGGGCATGAGCCGTTTTGCCGCATTCTCAATGATGCCCGCCTCCTCCGCGATCCGCATGAGTCCGACCCAGAAAGACATGACTCCAACCATCGTGATCCCGAGCGCAACCGCCTCTTTTGCTGAGCTTAACGCCGCATCGGTGACGGACGGGAGCGTGCCGCTTAGCGCCGCGTAAATGATACCGGTCAGTATCATGAATCCCCACAGATAATTCAGCATACCTGCCCCTTTCTTTTTTTGTTCATTTTATGTTGCATAATACCGGTTTGTTCCAACATATGATAAAACCAAGCACATTCCTTAGGATCTTCCATGAAAAAAATCTCGTTTCACCATATGTTCCAGAAAAAATATCTTCCCATATACGGGATCTTCGCCATCCTGTCCGCCTTTTCCTTTCTTCTGCTCTCCCAGCCGGCGGATGGCAGCTTAAAGAAAACTTACACCAGTTTTGACTGTTTCTGCACCGATCTGTTCCGGGAGAGCATCACCTCAAACACCATAAACCTGCATTATACGCTTGCCAATCCCGCTTCCTACGGGATAAAGGACTACAAGGTGTCGCTTGGTTCGATCGGAAAGAAAAGCCATGAGCGGTCGCTTCTGGAATTGGAAAACGCGAACCACATCCTATCCGGTTTTTCCAGAGAGCAGCTGTCCGTTCCCGAGCAGATGACCTACGATGTCCTCTCCGACTTCATCGGCGCAGAGCTGTCCGGTTCCGCATACTATTACTACGACGAGCCGCTCCGATCCTCCACCGGCACACAGGCAGAACTCCCGATCCTGCTCGCGGAGTACACCTTTCGCAACGAGAAAGATGTGACCGATTATCTGGAGCTTCTTTCCGGGCTGGATACCTATTTTGAAGGAATCTGCACATTTGAGCAGGAAAAATCCGAGGCAGGACTTTTTATGTCTGGGTTTGCCGCAAAAAATATCATTGCCCAGTGCGAGCAGTTTTTAAACAGCAAGGATGACCATTATCTGGTAAACACGTTTGCCACACGGATCGATGCCGCAGGCTTTTTAACTTCTGAACAGAAAGATGCCTATAAGGCAAAAAACAGCCAGATCTTCACGGAACATGTCCTTCCTGCCTACGAACATTTGAAAAACTGCATGAATGAGCTTTCCGGCACCGGAAACAATGAAAAAGGGCTCTGCCATCTTCCGGATGGGAAGAACTATTATTCCCTGGTAATCCGCTCCTGCACTGGCACTTCCGACTCCATCCCGGAACTGGAAGCACTGGTCAAAAACAGACGTGATTCCGACCTTTCCGGGATCGGTTCTCTTTTAAAAAAGAATCCGTCGCTTGCCGTAACATCCGAATCGTATGACCTTTCGGACAGTGATCCGACCGCGATCTTAAACCATTTAAAGGATGTGATCGCGGAGGACTTTCCTGCCCCGGTCGAAACAACGTTTACCGTAAAATATGTCGATGATGCCCTAAGCGACTATCTTGCCCCCGCGTTTTACCTGACCGCGCCGATCGATGACATTTCACAGAACTGCATTTACATCAACCCGAAAAGCAATTACACAAAAATGAAACTGTTCACCACACTTGCCCACGAGGGGTATCCCGGCCATCTCTACCAGACCGTCATGACCTCCACCTACGGCATTCCCACGGTGCGTTCGATCTTAAACTACCCGGGCTATACCGAAGGATGGGCTACCTATGTGGAAATGCAGTCTTACCACTATGCCGGTCTCGATGAGGATCTCGCCACACTCCTGCAGCTGAACCAGTCCGCCATTTTAAGCCTGTACTCCACCGCCGATTTTGGCATTCACTACGAAGGCTGGTCACTGGATGACACCCGGGACTTTTTCGCCAAATACGGTTTTACCGATCCGTCCACCATTCAGGAAATTTATGAACTGATCGTGGAGGAACCCGGTCACTACCAGAAATATTACATCGGCTATCTCAAGTTTCTGCAATTACAGGAGCAGGCAAGATCCATCTTAAAAGACGATTACTCCAATGCCCGTTTCCATGAAGCCATCCTGCGCATGGGGCCTGCACCTTTTCCAATCCTCGAAAAGTATCTGCCGGTATATCTTTCCGCAGAAAATCAAAAAGGTACAGTCAGCTGACCTGACTGTACCCTGATCTTACAGATACCCCTTTACATTTCCTCAATGATCCGTCTTGCATCTTCTTCGGAAACCATTCTTGCATAGCTTCCGTTTTCAAATTCCATGACTGCACCGATTCCTTTCTGGAATACGAAACGCAGCTTTCCGTCACGCACCTTTTTATCGGTATAAAGCTTATGGATCAGTTCCTCTCTGTCGATATAATCCGGGATCTCGGTCGGCAGTCCTGCCTTTTTTAGCAGTGATACCACACGATCCACATCCGCCGCGCTGATGTAGCCATAGCTGTTTCCAAGGCGTACCTCCGCGGTCAGTCCGATGCCGAGTGCCTCGCCGTGCAAAAGCTGATAGCCGCTGACCGTCTCGATCGCGCGTCCTACCGTATGTCCGAGATTTAAGATCTCACGCAGGCTCTTTTCCAGCTCATCCTTCATGACAACTTCATATTTGATCCGGCAGTTCTGCTCTGCCACATGCTCAAGCACTTCCGGTTTAAACGCGAAGATGTCATCCATATGCTCTTCCAGATAGGCAAAGAACTCGATGTCCGCCATGCACGCGTGTTTGATCGTCTCCGCAAGTCCGCTCACAAGCTGACGCTTCGGCAGTGTCTTCCAGGACGCGATATCGATATACACCTTTTTCGGCTGATTAAAAAGCCCGATCAGGTTCGTCGCAAGTGGTGTGTCCACCGCAGTCTTTCCACCGATCGACGCATCCGCCGCCGCAAGCAGTGTCGTCGCGTAATTCAAAAACGGGACTCCCCTTCCGAATGTTCCCGCCACAAAACCGGCAAGATCCGTCACAACGCCGCCGCCGACCGCAATGATACAGCAGTCTCTGCGAAATCCCGCCGCAAGCATCGCGTCTTCGACTTCTTCCTTGGTCTTTCTGACCTTGCTTTTCTCTCCATTCGGAAATACAAAAAGCTGCGCCGTAAATCCCGCTTCGATGAGCAGGTTGCAGATCTTTTCCGCATGCAGATCCTTTACGATATCATCGGTCACGACAGCAAACTTATGTAAACCGCCAACCAGGCCATTCTTTAAGTCATTGACCAGTTTCTCTTCGAGTCCGTATCCGATCTCGATATCGTAGGAATCATCCACGACTTTCTTTAATCCAACGTGAAAATTGCTCATAAACTCCTCCTTTTTCCTTTATCTTTTATCCTTACCGCTCCAAAAGCGCCTGATAGACATCACGCTTGCTGATCCCCCGATCCTTTGCCACAAGCTTCATCGCTTCCTTACGGTCTGTTCCCTGATCTTCATAATACGCCATGTGTTCCTGTAACGTCATGGCCTCCCATTCTTTCTGCTGCTCTATTTTAAGCTCCGCGCGGCTTTTTCCTTCGATCACGATCACATATTCCCCGCGTGGCTCATTTTCCTGATAAAACGAAAGCGCTTCCGCAAATGTCGTCGGAAAAACTTCCTCATGTTTTTTGGTCAGTTCCCTGCAAAGCCGGATCCTCCGGTCACCCAATACCGCGTAAAGTTCTTCGAGTGTCCGGATCAGATGATGCGGCGCCTCATAGACGATGATCGTCCGGGTCTCTTTTTCCAGTTCCTTTACGATCTCCGCCCGCTCTTTTTTCTCGCGCGGCAGAAATGCCTCAAAGCAAAAACGTCTGGTCGCAAGCCCCGACATCGTGAGTGCCGTAATGCAGGCGGCAGGTCCGGGCAGCGATGTCACCTCGATCCCCTCTTCTATGCAGATGCGCACCAGATCCTCTCCCGGATCGGAAATGCCGGGCGTTCCCGCATCGGTGATGAGCGCGATGTTTTTTCCCTCGCGCAGCTTCTCAACCAGCTGATACGCTTTCTCGATTTTATTGTATTCATGATAGCTCGTCATCGGCGTTTTGATCTCAAAATGATTCAAAAGCCGGATGGAATTTCTGGTATCCTCCGCAGCTATCAGATCCGCTTCCTTTAATGTCCGAAGCACCCGGAATGTGATATCCTCCAGATTTCCGATCGGTGTCGCACACAAATATAATTTTCCTGCCATAATCTGACTCTCTGTCAATCCCTCATCCAATTTTAATATCCGTAAATATCAATGATCTCGTGCGTATAAACGCCCTGCTTTTCATATACGATCAGCGGTTTTTCCACGGTCATCCTCGGATTTCCTCCACGGATCCCACCGATCAGCACCATATTCGGCTCTTTATCCACAAACGGATACACCAGTTTCATGCGCTTCGGCTCGATCTTATACTTTGTCATGGTCACCATGATCTCCGCCAGACGAAACGGACGGTGTACCATATAAAAGCGGCCGCCCGGCTTTAAGAGCTTCGCGCTCTGTTTTACAACGTCATCCAGCGTGCAGAGCACCTCATGCCTCGCGATATATTTTGCCTCTTCGCTGTTCTTTAACCCATGCTGTCCGATCATATACGGCGGGTTTGTCGTGATCACGTCAAACGAAGACGGTGGAAACAGCGTGGATGCCTCTTTGATATCTCCATCCACGATCGATACCCGCTCCTCCAGCTGATTATAGGCAACACTTCTGCGCGCCATATCCGCGCTCTCTTTTTGGATCTCAAGCCCGGTAAAATATCTGCCCTCGGTTTTCGCTTCCAAAAGGATCGGTATAATGCCGGTTCCCGTTCCGAGATCCAGCACCTCATCCCCTTTTCGCACCTCGGCAAAACCGGAGAGTAAGACCGCGTCCATGCCAAAGCAGAAACGCTTCGGATCCTGGATGATCGAATACCCGTTGCGGTTTAGATCATCAAACCGTTCTCCCGGATGTAAAAAATCACTTTGCGTCATCGAGTTTCGATTTTCCTCCCTTGTCCTCCAATGCGGAAAGTTCCTTTAATTCCTGCGCGGACAGCTTCAGATTCTCTTTTCTTCTGCGCGGGCGGAATTTCAGTTCCTTTACCTTATACTCGCGCAGTTCCTTCTCATCGTTGACCTCAACGATCACCTTGACTAACTGGCGTAAAACATTGACGCTTTGCACTTCGCCCCTGACTCCGTCTATCGTTGTTACGGTATCTCCGATATTCGGCAGACGGCTGTTTAGGTACTCATAGGTCTCTTCCTCATTCTTCAGACAGCACATCAGTCTGCCGCAGACACCGGAGATCTTGGTCGGGTTTAAGGAAAGGTTCTGTTCCTTTGCCATCTTTATGGATACCGGCGCAAACTCGGACAGATAGGATTTACAGCAGAGCTCCCTGCCGCAGATACCGATCCCGCCAAGGATCTTGGTCTCATCACGGACACCGATCTGGCGCAGTTCGATTCTGGTGCGGAATACCGAAGCCAGATCCTTTACCAGCTCACGGAAATCGATTCTTCCATCCGCCGTAAAATAAAACAACAGCTTGTTATTGTCAAAGGTATACTCCGCCTCGACCAGTTTCATCTCAAGCTTGTGCTTTGCGATCTTTTCGAGACAGATCTTAAACGCGTCCTTTTCTTTTTCTTTATTGCGCCGTTCCTGTTTTTCATCTTCTTTGGTGGCAACACGGATCACAGACTTTAACGGCTGTACGACCTTGTCATCCGCAACCTCCCTGGGTGCGATCATGACCGTTCCGTACTCCACGCCTCTTGCGGTCTCGACGATCACATGCGTCCCCACCTTCATATCACATTCCGCAGGATCAAAATAATATATTTTTCCCGCGCTGCGGAATCTGACACCTACTACTTTTACCATTCTAATTCTCCTTTATCGTCAACAGCAGCAATTCAATGACCAGATCAAAATTAACATTTGCGTTTAAGCGGATCTTTGCCTTCTCAAGCGCTTCTAAAATGTTTTCGATCCCGCCATAAGAGCTTCTGCTGGCTTCTTTCTTAATCTCATAGACCTCTTCTTTAAAAATCAGTTTATTTACATCGGCAGTTGCCTTATAAAGCAGCACATCCCGGTACCAGATCATGATCAGGTCAAAATAATCGTTGATCTTAAGCTTGTAATTTGAGATCTGCTTGACTGCCTCAGTCATCTCATAAAGTTCAATATCATCCAGACGCTTGATCAGCTGAAGCGCCGAATTTTTGATCTCGTTAAAATCTTCGGACTCCGCGAGCTCGATCGCCTTGCCCACATTTCCCTGCGCAAACGCCACGCACACATCTGCCTTGTAATCCGGGACTTCGTAATTTTCCATCAGATATGCCTTGATCTTCTCATCCGGAACCGCTTTTAAGCTGAGACGCACGCATCTCGAAAGGATCGTCGGCAGAAAGATCTCCGCGTTGTTGGTCAAAAGAAGGATCACCGCGTAAGCCGGCGGTTCCTCGATGGTCTTTAACAGCGCGTTCTGCGCCTGCACGTTCATCTTTTCCGCCTCGTCCACGATATAAACCTTGTATGGGCTGCTGTACGGCTTTACCCCGATGTCATTGTTGATCTGGCTTCTGATGTCATCTACAGAGATCGTATTCGGTTTTTCATGCTGCAGATAAATGATGTCCGGCTGATTTTTGCCAAGTGCCTGCTTGCAGGAATGACATTCCATGCAGGGCTCCGTTCCTTTCTTTTCACACTCAAGCGTCATGGAAAACGCGTCCGCGATCATCTTCTTTCCGCTCATATCCGGTCCGTCTAAGATATAAGCATGAGATACCTTATCTGTTTTTATCGCGTTCTGCAGATGCTCAATGATCTGCTCATGTCCTAAAATATCCTGAAATCCTGCCATTTGTCTTCCCTCCTGCCTGCTTGTTTTTATGTCAGTATATCGAGCAAAAGTCCCTCGATCTCACCGATCTTATTTAGTATGGCGATATGATCTGTCTCATCCTTGATCAGTTCTTCCGCCAGCTCATTTAAATTCTCGTCAACCAGCCGGATGATGCCGTACACCCGGTGTCTTCCCTTTCGGTCGAGGAAATTCTCCCTCGAAAATTTGTGGGAACGGTTCACGATCTCATTCATGAAATCCCGGATCAGCCCGCGGTATTTTTTCATATCACGGATATCCATATGCCTTGCGATCAGCTGCCCCTGCACCGAAATGTTGTTGAGCAGCAGATTTAATTTTTCTTCGAGACTCGCGTCCGCGATCGCGCTGGTCAATGTAAACTTGAATGTTCCATCGTCCTGCTGTACCGGTGTCGTTCCCTCCACCGGCGCGGAAGATGTTGTCTGATTTACTCTGATATCCATGATATCCCACCCCCGTTGCCTATTGTTCTATATCGGCTTTTATGTAGGAAACCAGTTCTTTGCAGGTAGCGTTTTTCTCCGTATTTTCAAACCATCTGCAAATTCCTGCCGCCTTTAATCTCTCTGCGGAAAAATCCACGCTGTCCGCGAGGAAACGTCTGCAAAGCTCCGCGTAATTCGGCTTCTTTTGCGCCCTTTCCCTTGTAAGCGCCCGCAAAAGCCGCTCGCCGTCCTCTACTTCCACATAAAGCGGAACGAGCTTTTCCGCTCCAAAATAATCCCGCATTTTCACATAAGATTCCAGTGTCCCGATGACCAGATAATTGTCCGTGGCAAGATCGATCTGACCATCATCCACCGTAAAATACTTCCAGACGCCGCAGATCGTATCATAAGCCCGAAGCTCAATGATCTTTCCCTCAGCCTCCAGTTTCTTTTGCGTTTCTTCCGTGACGAAATGGTACTCAACACCTTCCTGTTCCCCGACACGGATCGGTCTTGTGGTATAAGGCACAATCGTTTTCAACGCCAGCCCGCTTTCTTCCAAGAGCATCTTAAAGAGCGTATCTTTTCCTGATGAACTTTTTCCCAACAAACAGTATATCTTTCCCATATCGTTTCTCTTTCTTAATTATAATATAGTCTTTAAAAATTGACAACGTTTATCCAACCGTCTTCCACAGTTCCCTGGACATTGAGCCCCAGTTTTCCACAATTTTTCATGTTTTCCACGACCTGTCCGGTGATCTGCTCGCCCGGCACCAGCATCGGTATCCCCGGCGGATAAAGATACACATACTCTGCTGCGATCTTTCCCTCCGCCTGATCGAATGAAACTTTGCGCACTCCCCCGTCCACCGCATCCGCGATCTCCATTTTCTTTTCGTTTTCCCGATAGACACGTTTGATGAAATCACCGGAAGCATCTTTTTTAGATCCGAGTGTCCCGTCCACTGCAAGAAGCGCCTCTGCAAGCCTGTCAAATCCCTCTTTCCGGTCCATGATACTTGTCATCGCGGTCACATAAAACCCGGATGCCATCTCCATCTGGAGCCCGTAACGCGAAAGCAGAATATCATAGAGCTCCTGCCCCGTCATATCCGTATCTCTCACCGACAGGATCAGTTTAGACGGGTCAAAATCAAAGGCTTCTTCCGTGCCAAAATCTGATCTCTTTAAAATTTTGATTTTTTGCAGTTTTTTCGTTTTTTCAAAAAATTCCCGCAATCTCGCTTCGTAATCGGAAAAGAGCCGCCCGCCGTCCTTTTCCAGCATACGCACACACTTCTCGATCCCCGCCATAAAAATATAAGACGGCGAACTCGTTTCGTAGATCCCGAGGAATTTCCTCATCTCTGCTTCCGAAACCCGGTCTGACTGCAAATGCAAAAGCGCGGTCTGCGTAAACGCCGGAAGCGTCTTGTGGATGCTCTGGATCACAACATCCGCGCCAAGTGCCTTTGCCGACACCGGAAATGCCTCCGAAAAGCCGAAATGCGCGCCATGCGCCTCATCCACGATGAGCGGGATCCCGTGTTCATGCACGATCCGCGCAATCGCTTCGATATCCGAAACCACACCGTCATAAGTCGGAGATGTGATGACAACGGCATCGTGCTTTTTTTCTCCCGCCAGCGCCAGGCGCACCTCATCCGGCCGGATCGCTCCCTGTATTCCCACCTCCGTGATCTGCGGATACAGATAGTCCACCGAAAGTTCGCGCAGATATGCCGCATGATAGACCGCCTTATGGCAGTTGCGCGCCATCAGCAGTCTGCCGCGTTTCGGGACTGCAGCGCTTACCGCTGCAAGCAGTCCGCAGGTGCTTCCGTTCACGAGATAAAAGGTCTGTTTCGCGCCAAACACCTTTGCCGTGTGCGCCATGCCATCTTTTAAGATCCCTTCGGGATGATGCAGGTTGTCAAATCCGTCGATCTCCGTGATATCGATCTGATAAGGATTTGGGAAGAAAAGTCCGGCGCGTTTATGTCCCGGCATATGAAACGGATAGGTTTCGCCCGTTGCGTATTTCTCTAATTTCTGATCCAGCTGCTCCATATTTTCCCTTATCTTCTTCTCCGTCTTCTGCGCTTCTTCCATTTCTTCGACGCCTTGATCGTCTTATACGGGCTTCGGTTATTTCTGTCGATGGAAACCCTTCTTCTCCAGATCTGGAATTTGGAGAACGCAAAGAGTGCAAGCAGCACAACTGCCACTACCGCCACAATGCCAAGAAGGATGCGTAAGATCACACGGAAATTGATCCGAAATGTCTTTTCCTTCGTCTGCTCCGTATCGGTAAGCGTCTCGGTCTCCTGCTCTGTATCGGTCTGTGCATCGACATTTCCAAACGCGAACGGCTCCACGGTCGCGCCGGTCTTTACGATATCCGCGCCGCCAACGACACGATCCGCATAGGTATAGCTGATCCTGCCCGCCACATTTCCGCTCGCGTTGCTGTCATCCACCGTCGGGACCGCGTCGGTAAACGTGGCTGTCTTCGGAATGACGATCGCTCCATTTGTATCTATATTCACGAATTTTTCGTTTGTATTAAAATCTCCGGTATCCACATCACCGCCGGACAGTCTTGTCTCATTATCCGCAATGTTTAGGATCTGGAAATTGTCAAAGCAGTAGTCAAACAGCGCACGGCTGTCATCCCACTGTCCCGGGGACTGCACATCCATCACCACACAGATCAACGTCATGCCGTCCTTCTGCGCATAGGTCACAAGTGTGGAGTTTGCGGCTTCGGTGTATCCTGTCTTTCCGCCGACACAGTATTCATACACATGCTTCGCCGTGCGGAACGGATGCAGCATGCAGTTGTGGTTCTGAAGCGGCGTCTCGTCCACATGCTTATTGGTCGGCGGTATCATATAGGATGGCGTTCCGGTGATGATGCGGAACATCTCATTCTGCCATGCCGCCTTTGCGATCAGCGCCATATCGTAGGCACAGGTATAGTGATTTTCATCCTGAAGCCCGTGCGGATTGTTAAAATGCGTATTCTGGCAGCCCAGTTCCGCCGCCTTCTGATTCATCATGGAGACAAAGTTCTCCATGGTGCCGCCGATGTGCTCCGCCACCGCATATGCACACTCATTCGCGGATTCGAGCATGACCGCGTAAAGACACTGCTCCAAAGTCATCTGCTCTCCGACATCACGGGCGATACCGGACCCCTCTGTCTTGTATACCGCGTCACTGGAAAAAGTGACCGTATCACTTAAGTTTCCGTTTTCCAACGCCAAAAGCGTCGTCATGATCTTGGTGATACTCGCCGGATAATGGGCATCCATGCTGTTTTTCTCATACAGGATCGTGCCTGTACTTGCCTCCATCACGATCGCGGACGCGGACTGCACGTCCGGCGCCTCCGGCCAGAAATCTGCCGCCTGTACTTTTCCCGGATTTATAGTAATAGAACATACCGCACACACGATCGCAACTGCCATGCATGCAGCTCTTTTTATTTTCTTCATGGTAATAACTCCTTTAAAATTCCGTCTCAAACCTCAAACGATACAATTTCTAGTATAATATTGAATTTTGCCTGCCGCAACACTTTTCCCATATTTTTTCCCGTCCAGGGGAAGAAAATACTTTTTTTCACCCTGTAGTTATAGTAAAATGAAATCTGGTATTAAAATTTTGATAAAGAGGTATTCGATGAGACTTAGAAATATTAAAGGTGCGACAGAAGCGATCGAAAGCAGTCCTTACTGTATCCAGGCACCGGCTGAAATGAAAAATCACTGGAGAGAATTTTTCGGAAACGACAATCCGATTCATATTGAAGTGGGAATGGGCAAGGGGCGCTTTTTGATGAACCTCGCCGCATTACACCCAGATATCAACTACATCGGTATCGAACGCTACACCAGCGTTCTTTTCCGCGCGATCCAGAAAATGGAGGAGGCGCCCCTGCCGAATGTCCATTTTATCTGTATGGACGCAGATGCACTTCCTGAGGTTTTTGATGAAAAGAGCATTGATAAGATCTATCTGAATTTTTCCGATCCGTGGCCAAAAGACCGTCATGCCAAGCGCAGACTGACTTCCAGACAGTTTCTTGCCCGCTATGACCAGATCTTAAAGCCGGACGGTGTCCTGGAATTCAAGACAGACAACCGGGATCTTTTTACATTTTCGCTCGAGGAAGTTTCCGAAGCCGGCTGGACGCTAAAGGCATCCACCTTTGATCTGCACAACGATCCGGTTTTAAGCGAGGGCAACATCATGACCGAATATGAGGAGAAATTTTCCTCCAAGGGCAATCCGATCTGCAAAATGATCATCTGCCGTTAAAGCGGAACATCTGCTCCGTCACTGCATCTCCGGGATTTAAGACGATAAAATTATCGTCATAATCTCCGGAGATGATTCTTTTTAAGATATCGCACGAACCCGTGATCTTTTCTTTCTTTAGCGGGAGATAACGGCATATCTCCTCCGCGTTTTTTTCTGTTTCTTCTATATTATGTGCACCGGTGTCGATCACATCCATGGTATGATACCCTCCGTAGATCGCATCTAAGATCTCCGGCGCATTTTCTCCGTAAGTTTCCGTGATCTCCTTGCACTGCCCCAGTACAGATTTTTTGTCTTTGATCCATCCACCGGTCAGGTACAGATGCCCTGCCTGTATTTTCGAGCGGCAGGTGCGCCCCTCTGTTTCCCGGTACAATAGCTGGCTGATACAGTCATCAAATCTTGGCAGAACCAGTCTGGTGTTTTCACTTATGAGCCCGACCGTGCCGTATCCACAAAGTCCATATGTCAGAACGATCTCATCCACATTCTGATGTTCACTTATCAACACCGAGAGCCTTTCTTTTAACTCTTTTGGATGTTCATGCATACCGCGCGGCTGCTCGATGATCTCCGGAAGCACGCTTTGCCCCGCGCAGGCTTTTTTCAGTTCCTCTGCAAGCATCCCACAGGATACGATCAACCGTTCCATTTTTTCCCTTTCCGCATATACTCTTATTATAAGGAGGATTTTCCATGAAAATGACCAGAATGATTTTCTACCGTCTTTACAAACATGATCTTTACCGAAAAGGCATCCCTACGATCAAAAAGTCGTTCCGTGAAGTAAAAAAATACTTCAATTCCAAATAAGCACTGGACTTTTTCTGTTTGGCATTGTAAAATGTCTTTTGGCAATAAATTTCAGGACAAAAAAAAGCACCGACCCTGTAGCTACCTACAAAACCGATACTTTAGTATGCGCCTTCAGGGGTTCGAACCCTGGACACCCTGATTAAGAGTCAGGTGCTCTGCCAGCTGAGCTAAAAGCGCTTGTTCTTGTCGAACGCAAGATATATTATATTATAGGTTTCTAAAAAATGCAACACTTTTTTTTAGAAATTTTTAAAAAAAATTTAAGGAGACATTTATGAAGGTACAAGAGAGATTATTAAACTACGTTTCCTGCCATACGACATCCGAAGACGACCAGGAAAATATTCCAAGCACCAGACGTCAGTTCACACTGGCGCACATGCTGGAAAAAGAACTGACGGACATGCATCTGTCCCAGGTAACTGTAGATGAGCACTGCTACGTCTATGGGCTTCTGCCTGCGACCCAAGGCTATGAATCCAAAAAAGCGATCGGCTTTATTTCCCATATGGATACTGCCCCAGATGCTTCGGGCGAAAATGTAAAACCTCAGGTAATTCCTGATTACGATGGAAAAGACGTTCTGTTAAAGGGAACCGGTGACCTCTTAAAAGTCAGTGATTTCCCGGAACTGAAAGATTTTAAGGGCCGCACCCTCATCACAACGGATGGAACCACGCTGCTCGGCGCGGACGATAAAGCAGGGATCGCGGAGATCTTAACCGCAGTGGAAGAGATCATCCGTGAGGACATTCCACACGGCGACATCTGGATCGGTTTCACCCCGGACGAAGAAGTCGGACGCGGAGCAGATCTTTTTAACCTTGATTATTTCAAGGCAGATTTCGCTTACACGGTTGACGGCGATTACGAAGGCGAGATCGCCTATGAAAACTTTAACGCCGCCGCTGCTTCTTTTAAGATCAAGGGCGTAAATGTCCATCCGGGTTCCGCAAAGGACATCATGGTAAACGCAGCCGCTGTTGCCTGCGAGATCCAGAGTCTTTTGCCGGAAGCAGAAACCCCGGAACACACCGAAGGACGCGAGGGCTTTTTCTCGCTGATGCATATGTCCGGCGAGATCGCGCACGCAGAGCTTTCTTATATCATCCGCGATCATGACAGAAAACGGTTTGAGGAACGCAAGGCGCTTCTTGCTTCCATCGCGGATCAGATGAATCAAAAATACCATGCGGACACCGTATCTTTAACCGTAACCGACAGCTATTACAATATGCTTGAGGTCATGAAGGATCATATGTATGTGATCGAGATCGCAAACGAAGCGATAAAAACGGTCGGCATTCCGCTTGTTTCCACTCCGGTGCGCGGAGGTACCGACGGTGCCCGGTTAAGCTATATGGGGCTGCCGTGTCCGAACCTCGGAACCGGCGGCTACGGATTCCACGGCCCGTATGAACACATTACCGTAGAAGGCATGGAACATGCAGTAAAGATCATTAAGGAAATTGTAAAACATCCGGTTGAAAAATAACAGCGACAGAGACGGGATGCGTTCCTCGTCGCCATTACAAAAAACGATCGCAGAGATTTCTCTCCGCGATCGTTTTTATTTTAACATTCTTTACATATTCGCAAATAATGCCGCGATCTCTTCCGGTGTCATTTTCCGGTTTGGATCTGCATCTGCCGCCGGTGCAGGCGTCGGCTCCGGTGCTGCTTCCGGCTCTGGCTCATTCTGCATACTTGCAAGCAGTGCCGCGATATCGTCAGGCCCCATCATCTTGTTCGGATCATCGGCTTCCGGTTCCGGTGCCGAATGTTTTGCAAGTGCCTCAAGCGCTGACTTCGGATGCGGTGCCTCTTCCTGAACCGGTTCCGGTGCTGCTTCCGGTTCTGGCTGAGTTTCCGGCTCTGGTTCGGCTACTGTCTCTGCCTCAGGAGCTGGTGCTGCTTCCGGTTCCGCCATAACTTCCGGCTCTAATGTCGGTTCCGGCTGAACTTCAGCTTCTGGCTCTGGTGTCGGCTCCGGCTCGCTCTGCATACCTGCAAGCAGTGCCGCGATATCATCCGGGCTCATCATCTTGTTCGGATCATCCATTACAACCGGTTCTTCGGTCTGTCCCGCATCTGCTGAAATTTCCGGCTCTGCCATCGGCTCCTCTTCCTCGATCACCTCAGATACTTCGTCTTCGGCAGGGATCAGTTCCGGCTCGGTGATGACATCTTCATCCGCGTCCTCGGTCGGAATGATCTCCGGCTCCACCTCGTCAACATCCGGCATGATGTCCGGTTCGCTTATTACCTCTGCTGCTTCCGCGAGCTGCTCCGGCAGTTCTTTTTCCATCTTCCGGAACAGATCCGCCAGTTCATGGCTCATCTCGTCCAACATCTCTTTCTGCTGTGCCAGCAGCTCTTTGTTGGACTGCTCTAACAGATTTTCGAAACCATATACTTTCTCCATCATTCTGTCATTGCTGTTCATAAGCGCATCTGTGTTTTCCTTACTGCGGCTGATCGTGATCTTCGCGATTGCCTTCTGGATCGAGATGATCTCATCCTTAGGTGCTTTCACTTCTTTTCTGGCTTCACCGATCTGTTTTTCTATTTCCGTAAAATGCTTCCGTAACAACAGATAGGATGCCTTCTGCGATTTAAAAACCTCCTCATAAAGTTCTTCCATTTTTTTCTGACGTTCCTCGCTCTGCCGCAGGATTATATTCACAAGAAGATATACGAGCACCAGCATGATCACCGCTACGATCGCCATGTTAATATAACTTTGTGAATCATTGATCATAATGTACAATTCTACGACCAGTAACGCGGTAAGTGCCATTACTGAAAAAAGAATTGCGAATTTCTTACGATTCTTCCCCATGAGACGTTTCCTCCATCTAATGTAATATTCATCCATTTCTTTTCTCTAATATAGCACAAAAGCCGCTCTGCGACAACCACAGAACGACAAAATGTGCGCTTCGGTCCAACCGGAGCAGATGCTTTATTTTCTTATGATTCTTAACTGTTTTTTATATCCCGCACGCTTTGCAAACTTCCTTTGTCCACCGTTTTTCATCCAACAGCAGCTCCTCATGCTGCAGGTCGAATTCCCGGATGTCCGGATTCGCAAAATACTTGAAATACCGTTTCAAATATTTCTCTCCCATTTTCTTCGCGTAAAATACATGAATGACGGTTCCCGGCACCTCGATCTTGGTGCCGACTTTCGTATAGAGATCCGTGCAGAACTGATTTTTCATCGATTCCCTGGAAATAAAGGAAAAATCCATCCCGCTGTTTATTCCCATCATTTTCATAAATTTCTTTATGTACTCGGATCTGTCGCTTTCCTCGTTCATTTTCTTCTCCAGTTTCTTTTTCAATCCGGAGCTTCCATTTCCGGTAATCAGCGGATAAAACACCGGTATCATGAGCGCTGTCTCTAATTTTGCCAGCCACTTTGGCGCCTGATCCATATCGCTGGAACCGATCATCGCATGATCGATATGGACATTCTGCCGGCTCACCAGCAAAGATACGACCGAACCTCCGAGTGAGCAGCCGTATGCCGCAAATATTTTCCCGTCAAACCGTTCTTTGATAAACGCTTCGATCTTTTCTGTCTCATCCAGTTCGGAAACAAACGTCGTGTTCTCTGTCTCATCAAATCCGCTGTAGCTTACCACAAGCGTGTAAAAGTGCTGCTGCAGAAGGTCGAGAACATGTCCGAAATTATTTTTCCAGTAACAGCAGGTTCCCGGAAAGAGCATGATAACCGGCTTCTCCTGATCTCCAAATTCATATACTTTCATTTCTTCCACTCCCAGTCCGTACATTTTCTACGATATATTTTTGTTCTTTGGTTAGTTAGGACTAATGTATATTTTAACACACTGCATATTGAAGTGCAAATTGAAGAAACCGCAATCTTACGAAAGTGTAAGTTTCTCCCCCGAAAATGTAAGCCAATTCGATGGTGGATCGTTTTGTTCCCCACTACTCGGGAGTTTAACAGTTGAATATTTAAAAAAGTTATCGCAGGTCGCATAAAACCTACATTTTTTATGTCAATTTTTTCGTTTTACTATGCACTTGTTTGTAATAGTGTTGTATGCTTAAAAGAAAAAGAATTTTGTGTTATGTATATTGCAGTTACAGGTAGTAAAAACAATAAAGATGTTTACATTTATCAGTCATTCCGAAAAGAAGACGGGAAATCATCTTCTCGTATCTATAAAAAGCTCGGAAAATACAACTCTTTGTTGGAACAGTTCAATGGTGATGATGAAAAACTTATGGCCTGGGCTAAAAGCGAAGCCGCCAAAGAAACCGAACTCTACAATGAGCGCACTGGGAAAGTTACGGTTGAATTCTCGCAGGCTGCCTGCATTCCTATGAACAAGGCACGTTCCTTTCATGCCGATTATGTCTTATGATGGAACAGAAAAAGAGCCTGCAAAACGCATTAAAATAAAACGATCTCTCGTTATATTTCCGTTTTGCAGGCTCCTTATAGTCTTCTGCTATATTCAGCCCGTTTACAAACTCTTGCGCTGTGGGATCATCTTTAAGGATTCTCGGTGTTACCGAAATCAAGGTTCCGGCTCCTCTGTCCAGTCTGATGGTCCGCCACTGGCTCATTTTATTCAGTTATCGTATCTGTTCAGAACCCCCGTTAGTTGAAAATGATATCCGGGGTTCCGTTCAGTGCTTCGCGGATAGCTGTGAAAGCATTTATTCCATGCTTACGGGCTGATCCGATATAGCTCATGATTGTAAGATATTCCTGTGCACCTTTTTCACTCCGGAAGCATCCAGAAACCTTGGTTTTTACTTTTACCATTCTCAGATCACGTTCCGCCTGATTGTTATCAAAGGGTACACAGAGATTCTTTAAAAACAGGCAGACTGACTCCTTGTAATTATCCAGTCTGCAGATCAAATTTAATACTTTGCTTTTTTTCTTCCGACCGCGCTTTTTAGCTGAAGTTTCAGGAAGTGGATTTTCCCCATATGCAGTTTTGATGATGGAATCATACTCCATATCAAATTTATAGCGGTGATAGCAGCTGACCTCATCCTTACCGGAAAGAAGTGCTTTATCATGTACCTTTTTCATATCGAGCAGAAGCTCCTTAAACCTGACTGCCCATGTCTGCTCCGGATGGTTTTTCCATCTACGCGGGTGCCGGTTTCATCACAATGGACCAGTCCAAGCGTGATCATTTTCAGACAGATCCGCTCATAAGTATCTTTCAGCGCTTCCGCACAGCGGGTTACCATGTTTTTGATGGTTCCTGTTGCCAATGGGATGTTAAACACGCTGGACAGGATTTCATGCGTACGATTGATGCTGACGGCACCAACAGTGTTGAAAGCTACAACCATCGCCTGAAGATTTTTGCCATACTGGACAGCTGCCTTGATGTTTTCAGGAAATGATCCTGTTTTTACACCGCCATGCAAAGGGCATCCGGTACAGTCAGAATGCATATGCTCCCTGATGTGGTCTGGATTGGAAATGACAGAGAGATGAACCCCTTCATGACCTTCCTGGGCACCCTGTTTCTTCCCTGAGGATTCGCGGAGACTTCGGTTCTTTTTTGCCACAGGCTTCTTAAGTCCGTCAGATGAAGGAGGCTTGGAACTGTTTTTTGAATTTTTGTTTAGCTGTTCCTTCAGTTCCTTGATGGTTTGATTCAGCCCGTTAATTGTCTGATTCATGCTGTCAACAGTAGCTGTTAATGTGCTGTTTTGTTTCGTCAGGAAATCAATCTGTGCCATAAGCTGACGAACAAACACTTCTGTAATGTTAACTGGCATTCAAACCACCTTCTTTCTGCGGGATTTTATGTTCCTATTATAGCGGAAACACTGTAAAAAAGCGAATTTGGTGCAAAATCTGTCCGGCAAAATGACGGTGGATAAGTATTAAATTTGAAGGTACAAATGCTTATAAATATATCTGAAATCGTCTCAAAAGACGAAAATGAAACGGATAAAATGCCGATGTTTGAGGATTATCCACAAGTTTGGTATACAGATAAAAAATCAGCATTTTTGTCCACAAAATAATAGCAAATCAGGGTAGAAAAAATTTTTTAATTCTCTGTTTTGCACAACAGCTGACAACGACCCCGAAGGGGGTTCTGAACAGTTACCATATAATTTAAAATGTGCATTATCAGTTTAAAACCAATAACGCACATTTCCTCATTGCATCCTTTTCCCGCATTTATATATGTCACGAGTCAAATTATAGTTCCTACCTGCGACAACTTTATATGTAAATTCAACATCAATAATTTTTTGCACCGTTTTTAATTTCTATTTTCTGCAACTTTAAATTTCCGGATCATTTCACGCAGATTTTCCGCTTCACTGCTCATCTCCTGACTGGCTGCTGCACATTCTTCAGATGTTGCCGAATTCGTCTGTACGACATCATTGATCTGTTCAATTCCATCATTAATCTGTTGGATTTCTGTTGTCTGTGTCTCTAACGTTTCTGCAATATTTGTGACTTCTTTTGTAATGATCTGGGAATTCTTAGCGACCTCCTGCAATTGTGATGCCGTCTGCCCTGCAATCACCATACCCTTTTCCACGGCTTTCACAGAGGTTTCAATCAATGTTGCGGATTCCTCTGCTGCCTGGGCGCTCTGGTCTGCCAGCACATTTACCTGATTCGCTACAACTGCAAATCCCTTTCCTGCCTCCCCTGCTCTTGCAGCCTCAATGGAAGCATTCAATGCAAGCAGATTCGTCTGGGACGCAATTTCATTGATTGTTGCAATGATCTTGTCAATCTCTTTTGATGCCCCGTTGATCTCATTCATGGAATCAACCATATCCCTCATTTTACCATTGCTTTCCAGAATGGCATTTCCAAGTTCGTCTACTCTTCCACTGATTTCTTTTGCGGATTGTGAATTTTTTCCTACCTGTTCAGAAACACCTGCGACTGTTGCGGTCAGTTCTTCTACAACTGCTGCCTGATTTGTTGCTCCATCCGCAAGGTCATTGGAGCTTGATGCCACCTGATCTGCGGCACCCGAAACTTCATCTGAAACATGCTGGATTCCCTTTATTGTCTCTGCCATGCTTTCTTCAAACAACATAAAGGAGTTTAGAATTCCAACGAAATCCCCTTTCCACTCTACTTCCGGCTGCACATCAAAATTTCCTTCTGCAAACATCTTCATTGCACGTCCAATATCATCTACATAGCTTCCCAGAATGCGGATGGATTTACGCATACTGTGTGCCAGTCTTCCAATCTCATCATCCGAACGGTAGTCCAGCGTGCTGTGCAGGTTTCCATCTGCTAATTCCTGTGCAACGGCTTCCACTTCACGTAATGGTACTAAAATTGTCTCAAGTACTTTTTTGCCTGTTTTTATTGTCAGTTTCCATGCCAAAACCAGACAAATAATAATACACAAAATTCCTGCCACTGCAAAAATAACCGTAATTCTGGCTGACCGGCTGCTTACCTCATCGGTCATTTCACCTAATCTTATTGCAATTTTTACGGCGTCATTTAATGCCGGGGTACAATCATTCAGAATTGAATCAACTGCCTTATCCTTGTCACCGCTTTTGATTTCTTCCATGATGGAATAACCAATGTCTCCCCAGTCTGTAAGGGCAGATGCGTATTCTTCATAATCCGCATCCGGAACAACTCCGGTTTTCTTTAAATTTTTCAGTTGGGTATCAACTTCTCCAAGCAGTCTTTCTACCGTCTGCTCATAATCGTCATAAGAGGATGCATCATCATTTAATGCCATTTCCCTGATATTTCTCGCTGCTGCGTTAACATTTATCCTGCAGATTTTCACCGCCTGGTCTGCAACAATAACATTTTGTACATAATGCATCATATTGGCAAATAGCATACCTATGACCACAATAGAAAACAGACCTGAGACTAACATCATAATAATGACTTTTCTGTAGCCATAGTTTATCCTTTCCTGCAGATGCAAATTTTCCAAGTTCTTTTTCATCATATTTTTCTTCGACAACATAGTTTGCTATTTCCTTTCTCTTTTATTCGACTCTTATATATCAAATTTTTTTCTCAAAGTCAATAAATTTCAGGAACAATTTTATTATTCTATTTTTCACACAAAATGTTGTACCCATCCCCCGAAAAACACAGCGCTTTTACCATTTTTTTCTAACTATATACTTATTTTTCAGTCTTCTTATTTTTTCCCTTTTTCACAACTAATACACACCGTTTTGTTATGTCTCAGCCTGTCTACCATAGATCTCAGAATCAGTTCCCTGCTCATGGCATTTACTAATGACACCTCAATCGCTGACAATTCAATGTTAGCCGGGATAAGGTCTACGCCTTCTTTATGGTGTAAGATTGTCTTTTCTATATTCAGTTTTTCATCATTCACAATGTTCATCATCAGTGTTGCCAGAGAATACTCCATTTCATCCGGCTCCTCATAACCAAGGCTGATTGTAAGACTTCCCTGTGGATCTGCGTCTATCAGAAGCACTTTCTTTCCTTCCTGTGCCAATCCTATTCCAAGATTTACACATGATACTGTTTTACCTACTCCACCTTTTTGATTTGATACTGCTATTACTCTACACATAATCCGTTCCTCCTTTCCTAAATCCAGTTACTATTTCTCCATGATTTCAATATTTCCAGTATTTCTCTACGCATCTGTTCCGATGTATAGGTTGATGGGAAAAATCTGTATAACTGTTCATTCTTAAAAACTACTCTGTCTGCTTCCTTTTGTTTTATCTCTCCAAGGATTCCTTCCGCTTCGCTTTCTGTAAGCTTTCCAGCCTCACTTAATTTCTTGATCCTGATTGCCTGCGAAAGTGATGGCGTACACTGGGTTGCCTCCATTGCATCAATAATTTCCTGCTGTTCTTTCTTTTTAATGGCATCCTATTTCATCTTGTAGGCATATGCTTTTTCACTTGGTGTAATCTGCTCTCTCTGTAAATTAGAATCCACCATAGTTACTACAGCTTCATCATCCTGCATCATGCGGATAATGACAGGAATTTTCTTATACCCCAGTCGCTCCGCTGCATATTTCTTAATACTGTCCTGTAGTTCAATCATCTGACTGTCACCGATCACCTTGAATGGATGATTCGTAAAAGTTCTTAAACGTTCCATTTCAATTTCAACTACTTTTTCATCCGAATCTCTGATATCCGTCTTTTCTGTCAATGACACTTCCTCCTTTTTCCTGAACGAAAAAAATCGCCCAGATTAGAATTTTTAATCTAATCTGAGCGATACTTCGTCAGGCCTGTTTTCTTCAAGCAATGTTATCGTCGGAGAGTATATGTGTCAGGGCAGAATGCCGCAGTCTGTCCGGGAACGCTACTTGAAAATGAAGGAAGCTCCTGATCATCCGGCAAATCTTGATGTATTGATCCAGAATTTTGACTGTGCATTGTCTCACCCTGATGCCAATGACCTGGAAAAACTGGAAGAAGCCGTTATGGATCCATCCTTCTGATAAGACCATAAAATAAGGCAGCCCCACATAGCTGAGTCTGCCTTACTCTCTATTTAACGTTGATGTCACTGGCATATTGCTGCAGAAACTGTTCTTTTCCGCATGGTCTTCCAAAATAATATCCCTGCAGATAATCAACCTTCATTTCTTTCATTTTCAGAAGCCATTCTTTTTCCTCGATGCCTTCTGCGCATATCTTGACGTTAATACTATGTACCATGGGGATGATATTTTTATATAATTCATAATCCCTGTCACTGTTCATCGCCTTGGCAGTAAAATCCCTATCCATTTTCACGTAACTTGGATTCATATCACGGATACAATGAAGATTCGAATATCCTGTTCCAAAATCATCGATCACAAAGGGAATCCCGTTCTTGTCCAGAGTTTTACGGAATTTACAGAACGAAGGTGTCATATCCATAAATCCGCTTTCTGTCATTTCAACACATAAGCATTCCGTCTGTAATGAATATTTTTGAATTGCATCCAGAATATCCCGCTCCACATTGCCTTGCAGGATCTGAACATAGGATACATTTACATTCATCCGGAAGTCAGGAATATATTTCTGCATTTCACAGCACATTGCTGCAGCTTCGTTCAAAATATATCTTCCGGCTGGAATGATCAATCCGGTCTCTTCCAATAATGGGATAAACTCCATCGGTGAAACAAACTCCCGCCCTTCTTCCGTTATCATGGAAAAACGCATCAGTGCCTCTGCTCCAATGATCTGTTTGGACTGACAGTCCACGATCGGCTGGTAGTATACTTCAAAGCCATCATAATGGTTTACAATAGCATTACGAAGTGTTGCTATGATTCTTCCTTTTCGTAAAAAGACCTCATAGTCATCCTGGTCAAAAATATAGAATCCATTTTTACCCATGCTTTTTGCCTGTTTCAAGGCAAATTCAAACTTTTTGCGGCATTCTTCGGTTCCCTCACAAAATGTTGCTGCATCTATAACACCAATAGAAATAGAAAATATAGCTTCATAATTTTCGGCTACTATGAAATTACGAAGTTTATCTGTAATCTTTTCTTTCAGTGCCACAGCGTCTTCTGCGGAGGAAGCTTCCAGATCCACGATCACATACTGATCCGCTACCAGATGGTAAATTCTCTGCTTGTCTGAAAGGCATTCCTTCATACAGCCGGCTACGCTTCTCAGGATATAATTACCATAATCAGCTCCCCTGGAGCTATTGATCGCTCCAAAATCATCAATTCCTACATGCATAAAAAATCCCTTGGTAATGGGTTCTTTTTGTCCACGCAGGTAAGCAAGGAATTCCGGACCGCCAAGCAGTCCTGTGACATTATCGGCTCTTCTCTTGTTGCCGATCTCATTCAGACACCCGACCAGATACTCTGCCTTTCCCTGCTGATCAATGATCACGATACCACGGCTGTTAATCCAGACCGGCATACCTTCTTTATCAAGCCACCTGTAATGAAGATTATGTACATTTTCTCTTCCTTCGCATATATCCGCAAGATGCTTTGCAAGCATCCTGCGGTCTTCCTCATATACTACCTTCATAACTTCATTTGCAGCATCTGTCAGAACATTTTTCGACATATTAAACCGTTTCACAGCTGACGGTGAAATCTCAAAGGTATTATTCTGCAGATCAAATATATACAGGTAATCATCCATACAATCTTTAATGATCTTAAATAGGATTTCTCCTGTCTGCTCTCCAAACACTCTAAATATATCATTAATCATAACAAGAACCTTCCTTCCGACAACTTCACTCTATTCCTGCCATTTTTCTAGAATAGCTTAAAGATGTTCACGCGGTCATGCATCTTGGCTGCTCCCTCTGCCAGATTAATACTGATCGCGGTATTCTCTTCTGAGGATGCTGCATTGCCCTGTACCACGCCGGACAGCTGTTCAATTCCCTGGCCGATCTGCTCCAAGGACTCTGCCTGGGAGTTGGCTTTCTCCATGGTGTTCTCTGCAAGCTCTGCAAAGGACTCCATATCTGTAATGATCTGATTGAATGCGTCTGCTGTTGTTCTTGTAATCGTATTGCCCTTTTCGATTTCCACTAAGGTCTTATCGATCAGATCTCTTGTATTTACAGCAGATTTTGCACTGTCTGCTGCCAGCTTGCCGATCTGATCTGCAACCACCGCAAAGCCTTTTCCTGCTTCTCCTGCTCTGGCAGCTTCAATGGAAGCATTCAGGGATAACAGGTTGGTCTGGGAAGCAATATCCTCGATATCTGTGATAATATTACCGATCTCCTTGGAGATTTCTGTAATGTGCTCCATTTCCGTGAGCAGCTCGTTCATCTTTTCTTTTTCTTCGTTCGCTTTGTTTGCAGAGGCTTTTACACGTGCCGATGCGTTCTGTGTTTCTTTCGCTGTATCTTCAGCCATATCCACAACCGTGTCAATGGTGGCATTCAGTTCCTCGATGACTCCTGCCTGCTCTGTTGCACCATCCGCCAGGGATTTTGATGCATTTTCCACCTCGGATGAATTCGATGATACCTGTTCTGCCAGATTGCTGATCTCGGTCAGGGTACTGTTAAACCGTTTCAGAATATACAGCAGTGATGTCTTCAATTCCGAGAAATCGCCCAGGAAATCTGTAATATCATCACCATTTCTGGTCAGGTCACCCTGCGCTATTGCCTTTACCTCCACAGAGATCTCGCTGACATAATCTGCCAGAATACCCATGGCTTCTTTCAGATTCCTGATGGTATCGCCAAGCTCATCCTCAGACTCATAGGTAAGCATTTCCACATTAGACAGTTCGCCCTTACGCAGGCTGGCAACTGCTGCCTCTATCTGTTCTACCGGCTCGGTAATGGAATTGGTAATGATCCTTCCGATCAGTGTCGTCACTACAGCAATCGCAAGACCCGCTGCCACGATCACAATAAATATGATTACAGTGCATACATTAGCCATGGTCTTTGCCTGATCTAATTCTACCTGGTACTTGTCACGTAATATAGTTAATTTCTCAGCAAAAGCCTTATATTCTTCATACACCTGTCCCGTCATCAGCTTCGATGCTTCCTGCTGTTTACCTTCACGGCTCAACTGCAGAATTTCATCTGAAGCAGCCCTGTATTCTTCCCATGCAGTGCTTGCTACTTCATAATCATCCCGTCCTTTTTGAGCTTTGCTGTCTGCAGAAATTATTGCATCCAGCTTCGCACCGGTATCCTGGATCTGACTCTCCAGCTTCTGGATTTCTTCTTCGCAGGAGTTCATGACTGCTTCATCTGATTCTACCAGATGCTGATACTGTTTGATTCTGTATTTCGCAGTCATTGTCTCTAAATCCTGCAGATATTCCAATGACGGAGACCAGACCTTCGTGATCTTCTCTATATTTGAACGGATCACTAATGTCGAGATCAGTGCCACCAACACTAAAAATAATGTCATAACAAGCACTGTCATTCGATATACTTTTAATTTTCCTTCAACCTTTAAGTTAGCTATACGCTTTTTGATCTTTTCCATGATAGTTTTCCCTTCCTTTGTAAATTATTGACTCAAACTTCGCACATTAAAATGTGCCTATGCACCTAATTTTGCAAAAGATACCGTGTATCGTTTCAAGAAGATGGTTCAAATTAACTGGATGCGTTTTACTACAATCCTTGCATCCAGAATCATAAACAACGCTATTCTTCCACTGGATTCGGAAGACCGTGCCAATGTTCTTATTATAGACGATTCCATGTTTGAACGTAACCGTTCTAAAAAGGTAGAGCTTCTTGCAAAGGTCTATGACCACGCAAAACATAAATATCGCTTCGGATTTAGAATGCTTACTCTTGGATGGTCAGATGGGAGTACATTTTTGCCGGTAAACAGCATTCTTCTTTCTACAGAAAACAAAAAAATTGGCGAATGCATCTATGGATGCATTTCCTACTATGATGAAAATACGACTGCAGGCTGCATAAAGGCTGAACATTGACAACTGAATAACTGCCAGATATTGAATTTTCAAGATGCATAGCTAAAATTTAGAGACTATGAAGAAAAGTCTGTAAATAATAATCTTCTATGATAATGATTGAGCTGGAAGCGCTAAATTGGAGTTTCCAGCTCTTACTATATACGACATGATTTCGGGCATGTCAAGAGCAGACGTCAAAAACGTCCTTCTCATCATGCATACAGATTCTGTTATTCTGGGAGTCGTCCCTCATACATAATGCTGAGTTCGCCGTAGACCTGTCCCCAGTTCCGAATGCTCATAGTCCATTTTTTAGTAACACGATCCAGAGCCAGTCTAGCCTTCAACGGATAAGGGAAATGAAAACCATTGATGATTATATTCTCTGGACACTGTAAAATCCAAATCTTTTGCGAATAATATCAACCGTCTCATCCATTTTCACCTGTTTTTCTCTTGCCTGCGGATCCATGAATATATCCAGCTGCTCCCAGAAATAATCTGTTACAAGATCCGTTGCGCGTATTCCTATGCTCCGCAGTGGCTTTTGAAAGAACTCTGGCCGGTTGCTTTTCAGTTCCTCATCATCTGCCAGTAGTCTGTAGTTATCTTTGTATAGCCTGTATCCAGCCTCTGCAATCTCTTTGGTGATATTGCTCGCATTCTGTAACTTTACCTGTTTTGAAAAATGGAACAGTTCTTTGTCACGGACACTGATCTCAACAGTCCGGCACCATATAGTTACAAAAAGACCAGAACGTTTTTTGTTCATAGTAGCTTGTTTCAATATTCCAACGTAACGAATATAGCAACAGTGGAATGTATTTCATACGGTCACTTCCGGTCTGGTTCAATGGTGCTTTTTCCTGCCATGCACAGAAAATCTGCAGATCTTCCGGGAAAATGGTACTGAAAAACAGTCGTTTTGTACCATGTTCTTTTTCTGTGGCAGTGACATAGGCAAGGACTTCCCCGACGACCGGTCTGTGCAGGTGCAAGATCATACATGGCAGAATCAATCCTTGCATTGCCAATCAGATCCAGATTCGGATATTCATCAACGATGGATACCAGATTCTGTTTTGTATACCAGCTGTCACAAAGGATGATGATATGATCTTTGCTGTGAAATTCAGGCATAACCTGCCGGATCATGGAGGCTGCCAGTTCCAGTTTAGATTCTTTTTTTTTCTGGATGTTTCTGTGATATACTTATACGCGGTCGTATCAGACCGGAAAGGAAATATTATGTTACAAAAATTATATGTTTTTTTCAGGAAAGAAACCGTTTTGTCAATTGCAGTGATCCTGGCGCTTCTTTCTATGTTCTGGGTCAGACCGGATAAGGCTTATTTTACTTATATCGATTTCAGGACTCTCGGGCTCCTCTTCTGTTTGATGGCAATTGTAGCTGGTTTGAAGGCTGTTGGTGTTTTTGATATACTTGCCAAAAAATTGCTGATGGGAACATCGGGAACTGTGGCTGTGATCAGGCTGTTGGTACTCTTATGTTTCTTCCTGTCAATGGTGATCACCAATGATGTGGCATTGATTACTTTTGTTCCTCTTGCACTGATCATTGTGCATAAACTGCCAAAGGAACTGGGCAATTACTGGCTTCTTAAAATAGTAGCCATGCAGACAATCGCTGCTAATCTCGGAAGCATGCTCACACCAATCGGAAATCCGCAGAACCTTTATCTATATGCCAGAGCAGGGATGTCCGCGGCAGAATTAATAACCCTGATGCTTCCCTATTCCGCCACAGCACTTATCCTTCTTCTGATATGGATACAGGTAGCCGCTGCCAAAGCACCTCACGTATGCGGTTCCGAAAAAGATAAAACTCTTTTTGGATTCTCTGACAGAAAAGAACTTAACATGGAATACCTGGCCGCTTACCTGATCTTATTTACAATCTGCCTGCTCACTGTTGCACGTATCATTCCATACCAGATTCCTCTTGTATTGGTTCTTATATATATGCTGCTAAGAAACAGGGAAAATATAAGCAGGGTGGATTACTCCCTGCTTGCCACCTTTATCGCATTATTTATTTTTATCGGCAACCTTGGAAGGATTCCGCAATTCAGCAGTTTTCTGGAAAGAATCATGGCAGGAAGGGAAACACTTACTGCTGTTCTTGCCAGTCAGATTATGAGCAATGTTCCCGCTGCGCTTCTTTTATCCGGCTTTACAGATAATTACCGGGCTTTAATTGTCGGAACCAATATTGGAGGTCTCGGCACTCTGATTGCATCCATGGCAAGCCTGATAAGTTTCAAATATATTGCAAAAGAAAACAGGAATCTGAGAGGGAAGTATTTGGGAATATTCACAACCTCCAATATTATATTCATGATATTCATGTTAATATTGTATTTTTTTCTTAGATAAAG